>Ga0180007_10000161_pt1 | contig 122550 bp, 101 predicted proteins | sample MM_PC_MetaG_FD_121122 | JGI IMG/M metagenome (GOLD analysis project Ga0180007, IMG submission 121122) | Groundwater microbial communities from the Aspo Hard Rock Laboratory (HRL) deep subsurface site, Sweden - MM_PC_MetaG | ecosystem: Environmental > Aquatic > Deep subsurface > Groundwater... | reverse complement strand
TATTTCATAAGGCAATAAATCTGTTTTAAGCCATCTTCGTTTTAAATCATCAAATGTACCGTCTTTTTGAAATTTTTGAATAATTTCGTTCACGGATTTTAATAACTCATCATTCCCCTTTTTTATTGCAATTGCAGTATTTTCAAAATCGACTTGTTCGGAAATTATCATCAATTCTTTATTATGTTTTGTAACATTTAGTGCCGCTGGATATCCAGTAATTACTGCATCAATTTGTCCCGATTTTAATGCCGCAATTCCATCCATAATATCATCAAAACTTTTGGTTTCAGCTTCTGGAAACCTTGTTTTCGATAAATGTTCACCTGTAGAGCCTGTCATCGCACCTATTGAAATACCGCTTTTTAAGTCTTCTAATTTTGTGATAGATTTTTTGGAATCGTCACATCCTGAAATAATTACAACAAGCAATAAAATTGAAAATACACTTTGAATAATCTTTCTCATTAAATTTCCCATTATTCCTTAACTAATGCAGCAATTCCACCAATATAATATGATTCAGAAAATAATACTTTTTTAGCTCTTTCTTCTGTTATTGTTATGCACGCACCAATCATATCAACTTTTTGGGAAATTAGTGCAGGAATCATTGCACCAAAATCCATATTCACAATTTCAAGTTTTTTGTTTAACTTTTTTGCAACAAGCGAAGCAATTTCAATATCTAATCCAACTATTTTCTGAGAACCGTCAACAAACGAAAATGGTTCTGTAATAGCAGAAGTTCCAAATTTAAAAACTCCATCTGTTCCAGTTTCAATTTCTGGCATTGGCTTTGGAGCCCCACTTTTAGGTAGCCAACGATTTAACATTGATTCATAATCACCATTAGATTTAAGTTCAGTAATAACGCTATCAATTACATTTTTTAATTCAGTGTCATCAATATTAACCGCAAAGCCATAATTATCAGTAGTAATCATTTGAGAAAGAACAATCATACCAGAATTTTTAGCGGCAATGTTTTTAAGAATTGGTTCATCATAAGCAGCAGCATCAGCTTTTGACCCTTTTACAGCCATACACGCATCCAAAACGCTGTTAAAATACTTGAATTTAGCGTTTGGGAATTTCGACATCACTAACGCATCGGCAACAGTGCCGGTTGGAACTGCAAATTCTTTTCCATCAAGTTGACTTAAATCTGTTATTTTTTCTCGTTTACTGCATCCATTAAATAAAATAAAACTCGCTAAAACAATAAGAAAAGCAATGTTTTGAAATTTATCTTTCATTTAATAACTCCTTTTGAATAAAATGTGATTCATAATTTGAATTAATTTTTTGGCATGATTTTGAATTTGAAATATTGGTTTAAATCATATTTGTAAACTTGAAAATCACTTCTCATAAATAATAATTATATTTTGTTCAGATTCTTTTTCATTTTCTAAATGACTTTTATAACAAGCATTGTTAAATCATCTGATTGTTCAAATCCGTCTGTAAATTTTTTAACATCATTCAGAATTATTTCTTTTGCTTCTTCTGCGCTTTCGGTCTTCAATTTTTTGCACAATTTTTCTAAACTTTCATCGCTATATTCTTCTTCGGCGGAATTCATGGCTTCAGTAACGCCGTCAGTAAAAGTTATAATGAAATCGCCACTTTCTAATTGAATCTTTTCTGATTCATAAGGAATTATAGTTTTCATCATTCCCAGTATTAGTCCACCTTTTTCAAGTTTTTTAATTTCTCCCTTTCTTAAAAGAAATGGTGGATTGTGCCCTGCGTTAACATATATAAGTTCACGTTTACTATTTAACCTTCCCCAAAAAAACGTAATGAAAGTCCCCGAAACAGTACTTTCCTCAACAAGATCATTAAGCAGGCTTGTTGCTTCTTCAATTGGAAGATTTTGTTTATTAATTGTTTTTAAATACGCTTGGGAATTGGCAACCAGCAACGATGCAGTAATTCCTTTTCCGCTAACATCACCAATGGCAAAAACTATTTCATTATTTACAGTTGTAAGAAGATCAAAATAATCTCCTCCAACTTGTTTGGCAGATTCGCTGTAAGATGCAATTTCATAATTTTCCGATTTTGGGAAATTATGCGGTAGAAGATTTTTTTGGATAATTCTTGCCGTTTCTAAATCACGCTCAATTGCTTGTTTTTCCAATGTCTCTTTGAACAAAATTGAATTTTCAATTGAAATAATTGCAAGACTACCTACAGAATTAATATACTCAATATCGTACTTGGAATATATTTCTTTGTTCTTTTTTCCACCAAGTAAAATTATTCCTTTAGTCTTATTTTTAATCTGCATTGGCAGAATTAATTCAAAGCCAGCTTCAAAAAGTTTTGGAAAATTTTCCAGAGTAAAAATAGCTTCTGTAATATTTTTTAACTTCAACTTTGAAACTAACTTAATTATTTTTTCATCATCAGATTTGGATTCAAGAACTTTCAATTCTTTATCAAAATATAATATTGCAAAATCACTTACAAGAAACTGTCCAACAATAGAAAAGACCAACAATTTGCAAACATAATCAAGTTCAAGAATTCCACTAAATTCTTTACTCAATTCGTATAATTGATTTAACTGCTCAATTTTTGAATCAATTAAACCCTTTGTTTCCTCATTCTCTTTTACAGATGCTATGTTTTCATGAAGTAGACTAAAAATTGATAAAAAATATTGAATTGTTTTTTCATTTTTGTAATGAAGTTCATTTTTGATAATACATAAAAAGTTAGTTAAAGGAATTGGTAAAATTGAATAATCCGTAATCTGAAAATTATTAGATAAAAGAATCTTTTTCTCAATTACCGATTTAAGAATCTCTGAATTAGAAACTACTTTTGAATTTAATAGAAAAGCAAAGTCAATGCTTTTAAATTCCTCCTCCAAAATATCAACAAATAATTTTGCAATTGATTCTGAATCAGGCAGCTCATTTCTACTATCAAAAATTCTATTGAGTTTGTTATTCATAAGGATTTTCTGGCAGAATATTAAAAAGCCCAGTAAATCCAGAAATATCAAATACTTCTTTAATATGGTCCTGCATAGCAGAAATTGTAAGTTTCTTCTCAGTGGTGCTTAGTTTTTTAGCTGCTACAAGTAATACACGCAATCCAGAACTACTTATATATTTTAATTCTTTAAAACTAACCACATTTTCTTTTTGTAGGTCTAATAAATTTAATAACGCTTTTTCAAAATCAGTTGCAGTTGTTGAATCCAACCGACCACTAACGTTTAGCAAAGTGTAATTGTCTTTAATTATTTCATTAATTTCCATATAGTTCTCCAAAACTTTTGGTGATTTTTTGATAACATAAAATATAAAATTTTTTGGTTACTTTTTTTAGAAAATGTCATAAACATATCGATTTATATTAAAAGTTAGTTGCAGTATAAAGAGAAATAAACCACTATTGACTGCAAGTTAATAGTTTTGGTAACAAATAAAATTAGTCTTGAAAGACCAAATGATAAATCACAAAGCCAAATAATATGCAAATTTCATTTTCAAATATCCAAATTTTTTTCTTTTTTATGCATGATTCATTCAAAAATAATGAGTTTGGGTTTTGGTTATTTGTTTTTTATACTTGTTTGAAATTTATCTTTTAAGATTTGATATTTTTTACGATTTTTTTTTGAATCTAAAGCGAGAAGCACTTAATAGTACTATTTTACCACCTACTAAGACTAAGACCAATGAACTTTAATCAAAAATTGAAAATGTATAGTCAGACTTTATAATAATTACGGAAATAATACTATTTAAAAAAGGGAAGGCTACCAAGGTAGAGGGCACAACCTTGATAGCCTGATTTGTTTGTTGTATTTCTACAACACTCATACGAAACTTAAAGATATTTTCGATAGATGTCAAGTGTATATTTTCTTTTTTTTAATTTTTGTTATAACTCTTTAAAAATGTCATGTTAAGATTACAGAATATAACTACAAATAGAAGTATTTATGATAGATATGCTATTGATGTTGGTTAAATAAGTTTTTGCAATAAAATATTTTTTAATAATTCCAAATAATCATTTTTTTTAAGAAAAAAAATTTTGTTTAAATAAAAAAAAGCGATTCTTTTGAATCGCCTTTTTTAACTACTTTGCTAATTTCAGTCTATTTATAGCTCGCCTAAGTGCAAATTCGGCACGTATTGTATCAATATTATTTCCACTAGAATGAATTTTAATCCTATCTTTAGCCCTGCTTAGAGCTTCTTCTGCACGCTTAATATCAATTTGTTCTTTACTTTCAAAAGATTCAGCCAACACGATAACTTTGTTATTTAACACCTCAACAGTGCCACCACTTGTTGCATAATTAGTAATTTCACCAGAAAGTGTTTCAATTTTTATAAATCCAACCTCAAATGAACTCATCAATGGAGCATGGTTAAAAAGGACTTGAAAGCTACCTTTCGTGCCAGGAATTGTAATTGATTTTACATTTCCTTCAAAAGCTATTTTAGATGGAGTTACTATCTCTATTTTTATTTCTTTCATATTCTAATTTCTAATTTGATGATTAATGATAATGACGTTTATTAATCTAAATCTGTTAATTTTAATATTGTAAATAAGAAAAGTAATCTTTCTCTTATAGATTAACTTTGATCCATTCCTTTAGCTTTTTCTACCGCTTCCTCAATTGTTCCAACATACATAAATGCTGATTCTGGTAAAGAATCGTGTTTACCATCAAGAATTTCCTTAAATCCTTTAATAGTATCTTCCAATTTTACATATTTTCCAGCAAAGCCAGTAAATTGTTCTGCAACGTGGAAAGGTTGACTAAAGAATCTTTGAATTCTTCTTGCTCTACCAACAACACGTTTATCATCTTCAGAAAGTTCATCCATACCCATAATGTTTATAATATCCTGCAAATCATTATAAGCCTGTAAAACTTCTTTAACTCTACCTGCAACATCATAATGTTCCTGACCAACAATGTCAGGTTGTAGTATTCTTGAAGTTGATTCTAATGGATCAACAGCAGGATAAATTCCTAATTCAGAAATTTGACGACTAAGTACAGTAGTTGCATCTAAGTGAGCAAATGTAGTAGCAGGAGCAGGGTCAGTTAAGTCATCGGCCGGTACGTATATAGCTTGGACAGACGTAATAGAACCTTTATCAGTAGAAGTAATACGTTCTTGCATTTCACCCATTTCTGAAGCCAAGTTTGGCTGATAACCAACAGCAGAAGGCATACGTCCAAGTAACGCACTAACTTCCGAACCAGCTTGTGTAAAACGGAAAACGTTATCTACAAATAAAAGCACATCTCTTTCTTCAACATCTCTGAAATATTCAGCAATTGTAAGTCCAGTTAATGCAACACGTAATCTTGCACCTGGAGGTTCATTCATTTGCCCAAAAACAAGTGCTGTTTTATCAAGAACTCCAGATTCTTTCATTTCCATCCAAAGATCATTTCCTTCACGCGTTCTTTCACCAACGCCAGAAAAAACAGAATATCCACCATGTTGTTTAGCAATATTATGGATTAGTTCCTGAATAATAACTGTTTTTCCAACACCTGCACCACCAAAGAGTCCAGTTTTACCACCCTTTGTATAAGGTTCAAGAAGATCAATAACTTTAATGCCTGTTTCAAACATCTCTTGTTTAGTGATAAGATTTTCAAACTTAGGAGCATGTCTGTGAATTGGATAAAAAATATCTGATTTAATTGGACCTAAATCATCGATGCCTTCCCCAAGTACCGAAATTAAACGACCTAAAGTTGAAGGACCAACAGGAACTGAGATTGGAGCACCAGTATTTTTAGCTACCATTCCTCGAACAAGACCATCAGTTGTATCCATTGCAATAGTTCTAACTCGGTTTTCACCAAGATGTTGCTGAACTTCAACTGTTAATTCTTCTTCTTTTCCCTCTAAACTTGTACGAGGAATTTTAATTGCATTAAAAATTTCTGGAAGAAATCCATCTTCAAAATCTATGTCGACAACTGGTCCAATTACTTGAACTATCTTTCCATCGCTATTTGCCATTTAACACCTTGATTTTATATAAAATAAGTTCAAAATTACCAATTTATAGATACTTTATCAATTTAATTTCTACATAATATCTATTATTTTTAGTTCCAGACTTAATAAATTTGTTACGTCTCATTTAATTATTTACATTTATTACGAATAAAAACTATATTTATTTATGCTGATAGAAGAATTACAACAACTTGAAAATCCCGATATACTTAAAATTATTCATCAAAATATTGATAAGTCACCTCATGAATTATCACTTAAATTGAAAAACAACAAAGGCATTCCTCATAGAGCAATTTCGGAGCAAGTTAGTTGCTATCAAAAAGCCAAAACCAAGCTACCAAGTTTTATTGAAAAATCCATTTTATTTGAAAAGAATGCATTAGAGCAATCATCTAGTGAATTTACAGCAAGATATAAATCCTCGCTTATTTCGGGAGATAAATTACTAGATTTAACTGGTGGATTAGGAATTGATGATGTGTTCTTTGCAACTAGTTTTAATGTAGTAACTTACTGTGAGTTAAATCCAGTTCTAGCTTACCTAATGAGATATAATCTAAAAAAACAAAATATTTTAAATATTGAAATAAATAATTTTGATAGCATTGAATTATTAAAAAATAGTGATGATAATTCTTACGATTGGATTTATGTTGATCCATCAAGACGAGATGAAAATAGACGTTCAGTTGATCTTGAATATTGCACGCCCAATGTTTATGAAAACATGGAGTTGTTTTTCCAAAAATCGCAGAATGTTATGATTAAAGCTGCGCCCGCTTATGACTTAACAGAAGCTAGTAGAAAATTCCCTTATTTATCTGAAATACACGTAGTTTCTGTTGATGGTGAATGCAAAGAGGTTGTGTTAATTCTGAGAAATACATTGCTAACTAAAAATATAAAAATATTTGCTGTCTCACTTAATTCCAAAAATGGAAATAGATTTATTAGTAGTGATTATTTTACAGAAAAAAGGATAAAAAATATATCTGAAATAAAAACATACTTTTATGAACCAGAATGCTCCATAATTAAATCTAATCTTACTGCACTAATAGCTAAACAATTACAGATTTCTTTTATTAATAATAGTTCTCCGTTTTTAACTAGTTCAGAACTTATTAAAGATTTTCCAGGAAGAAGTTTTAAAATCACACAATGGATTAAATTTAACGAATTAGAAATAAAGAAATATCTAAAACAAAATGGAATAATAAAGGCAAATATAACACGAAGAGATTTTAGATTATCAGTTGATGAGATTAGAAAAAGACTTAAATTGAAAGATGGTGGCAATATTTATCTTTTTTTTACTTCCGATATAAATAAAAAAGGAATAATGATTGTCTGTGAGAAAGTAATTTAATTTTATGCATATTAAAATTATAATCCCAACCCTACTATTTAGGATTGGGATTTAGAATCTTTGAAGATATTATATAATTATGGGAATTTCGTCAACCAATTCCATACCCCTATTAAGAGCATTAGTATTAAGTGGAATTAAATGATGATATCTTTCTGGCAGAACTTCTTTTAGTCCTTTAATAATATTTTCAAACTTGATAATAGGTTTCTTCTTCAGAAAAGCCCCAAGTACAATCATATTCATAATTTTTGTATTTTTCATTTTTGCTGCTTCCGCACTCGCTGGAATTCCTATTATATCAATATCTGTCCTTGTTGGAGGAACAACAATATTTGTACTTTCGTAAATAAGTAAACCACCAGGTTTAACCATGCTTTCAAATTTATCAACTGAAGGTTGGTTAAGAGCAATAACAGTATCAAATTTTGAAATAATCGGAGAGCTTATTTTATTATCGCTAACAATTACCATACAATTTGCTGTACCACCACGCATTTCTGGTCCATATGAAGGCATCCAACTAATTTCTTTTTCTTCCATCATTCCAGAATAACTTAAAATTAAGCCCATTGATAGAACACCTTGTCCACCAAATCCAGCAATTATTACTTCTTCAGTCATCTCAAGCCTCCTTCTCATTTGGTACTTTAATATCTCCAAGAGGATAATATGGAAGCATATTTTCATCTAACCATTTGTTTGATTCAACCGGGGTCATTTTCCAGTTTGAAGGGCAGTTTGATACAATTTCAATAAAGGATGTGCCTTTGTTCAACTTTTGATATTCAAATCCTTTTTGAATTGCTTTTTTTGTTCTGCGAACATTTAATGGTTTGTGAACAGATTGACGTGTTACATAATAGGTACCTGGAAGTTGAGCAACTAACTCCGTTATTTTTAGCGGATAACCCATTGATTTAGTATCTCTTCCAAAAGGAGATGTTGTTGATTTCATATTAGGAAGAGTTGTAGGAGCCATTTGTCCACCAGTCATTCCATAAATACCATTATTAATAAAAATAATAAGAATATTCTCTCCCCTATTGCAAGTGTGAATTGTTTCACCTGTGCCAATTGCAGCAAGATCGCCATCACCTTGATAAGAAAATACATATTTTTCTGGAAGTACTCTTTTAATTCCAGTAGCAACAGCAGAAGCTCTACCGTGTGCTGCTTCAGAAAAATCAACACCAATATAGTTGTATGCAAAAACCGAACAACCAACTGGTGCAACGCCAATTGTTTCTTCAACAATTCCCATTTCATCAATTACTTCTGCAATAAGCCTGTGTGCAGTTCCATGTCCACAACCAGGACAGTAGTGCATTTCTGTATCAATTAATGATGTTGGTCTTTCAAATACTTTGGTTTCTATTCTATCTAAAGTATCTATACTCATAATTTACCTCCTTCAATATACTTTTCAAGAGCTTCAAGAATTTCATCTGGTGCTGGAACAATTCCACCCATTCTACCATAAAACTCAACTGGTACTTTTCCATTAACACTTAATTTAACGTCTTCAATCATTTGACCAGCATTCATTTCCACGTCCAGAATTCCTTTTATCTTACTTGAATGAGATTTTATTTTCTCATAAGGAAATGGATATAAAGAAATTGGACGGAAAACACCAACTTTAATCCCTTTTTCGCGAGCAAGTTCAGCGGCTTTTGTACAAATACGCGCTACCAAACCAAATGCGGTTATAATATAATCAGCATCTTCGCACATAATTTCTTCAAAACGAATTTCGTTTTCTTCAATTAATCTATATTTCTTTTGAAGATGAATATTAATCTCTTCCATCTTATCTGGTTTAATATGTAGTGAAGTAATTACATTGTGGTCTCTATCAGTTGGTTTTCCAACAGTAGCCCAATCCAATTTTTCTGTAGTTCTTTCTTGTTGTTCAAAAAATTCAACTTTTTCCATCATTTGTCCAAGTGCACCATCTGTTAAAATCATAACCGGGTTACGATATTTAAATGCAAGTTCAAATGATAGTTTTACGAAATCTGACATTTCTTGAACAGTGGCTGGGGCGATAACAATCATATGATAATCGCCATGACCACCACCTTTTACCGATTGAAAGTAATCGCTTTGTGCTGGTTGGATTGTGCCGAGACCCGGACCACCACGTTGCACGTTTACTATTAAACAAGGTAATTCTGCAGAAGCAATGTATGAAATGCCTTCTTGCATTAAACTAATTCCTGGACTAGATGAAGAAGTCCAAACTTTTTTACCTGTTCCTGCAGCACCATATACCATATTTATTGATGCAACTTCACTTTCTGCTTGAAGAACCACCATTCCAGTTCTTTTTTCCGCTTCACGAGCAAGGTACTCAAGTACTTCCGATTGCGGTGTAATCGGATAGCCAAAATAAGCATCTGCACCAGCTCTAATTGCAGCTTCTGCTAATGCTTCATTCCCTTTCATTAATTTTATCATTTGTCCACCGTTACTGTTATGTTTCCAGTTACATTTGTAATTGTTGCTATTTGCTCTTTCTTTTGTTTTGTTTCTCTAAAAACTGTTATAACAGCGTCTGGACAAACAAGAGCACAATTGGTACAGCCTGTACATGTATCAGTAATTTTGACTGCATACAGATAACCTTTTTGATTGACTTCTTTCGACATAGCAATTACATCTTCTGGACAAGCATCCATGCAAATTTCGCAACCTTTGCATTTTTCGATGTTAATTGAAATATCGCCTTTTGCTTTAGCCATATAAGTCTCCTATTAAATCGGTTTAAACTAAAAAAGGTTACCATTTACAGTAACCTTCTACAATGTGCAATTTTATTAGCAATAATTGATATAATATTTATGAGCAATATGTTGTAAAATATTTTCAAATCACTTTCCATTTTATAATAAATAATTATCTTAATTGTATATCACTTGCACTAATATTTATACCCAAATTAAGCAAAAGTTTTCTTTTAACAAAAAAAGCGAGAAATTCTTTTTGTGAATATTTATTCATTTAAATAAAAATTATTATGGATTTTGCTATATCATTTTTTTGACCTTGTTTCCATTTGTCTGATTAGTATGTTTTGGATATTATTGCAGTATAATGTATTTACATCCAAAAATAATTTATTTTATAATTAGCTCAGAATGCTTTTCTGCATGATAAGAGCTTCTAACAAGAGGAGCTGATTCTACAGCAAGAAATCCTAGTTTTAAGCCTTCCTCTTTATAATAATTAAATTCATCTGGTGTTACAAATCTATCAACAGGAAGATGATCTTTTGTCGGTTGTAAATATTGCCCAATGGTCATAATGTCACATCCACTTTCCCTAAGATTTTTCATTATTTCTATAACTTCTTCTTTTGTTTCGCCAATTCCAACCATAATTCCGCTTTTTGTCCTTAGTCCTTTACCTTTAAACCACTTAATCAAATTTAAACTTCTTTTATAATTTGCTTGCGGACGAACAGCATGATAAAGTCTTTCAACTGTTTCTAAATTGTGATTTAGAACAGTTGGCGGATGTTCCATAATTATTTTAAATGAGTTTTCATCACCCTTGAAATCTGGTATTAAAATTTCAATTGTTGTGAGTGGAAGTTTTTCGTTTAATAATTTAATTGTTTCTGAAAAGATTTTAGCACCGCCATCTTTTAAGTCATCTCTATCAACAGAAGTGATTACAACATGTTTTAAGTTTAACTCAACTGCTGATTCGACAACTCTGCGTGGTTCATCTAAATCCAATTCGTTTGGAATTCCAATTTTTACATTGCAAAATCCACAACTACGGGTGCAAGTATCGCCAAGAATCATAAATGTCGCTGTTCTACTATTCCAACATTCTGATAAATTGGGACATTTTGCCTCTTCACAAACTGTATTTAACGATGCTTTTCGCATTAATTGCAAAACTTCGTTATAATTATCGCCACTTGGCAAACGTACTTTTAACCAATCTGGTCTTCTGCCCAATTCTGGTTTTGATTTTTCAATTTGCTCTTTGTATTCTTTTTGGTGCTTATTTATTTTTTGCATAATTAAAATTTACTCGAAATAGTTGTTAATACTTCTTGAAGCGTAATTGTTCTAGAAGGCTTTACGTTTGAGATTGTTTTATGATGTTCGTGATAAGGAAAAGTAGTTATTTCTTGCCAATGATCTGAATTATCCCACCGAATTATTAGCTCATTTTTAGAATTCATCCAATGATAAGAGTATTTTCGTTTTCCATCTTTTTCAAAATAATATTCTTTTATATTTAGAATAGAAGAATCGATAAATTGAATTTTAGCTTGAAATCTAAATGAACTTCCTTCAAAATCATATTTTTGAATTTCCCACTTATTGATAATTGAGGAAAATGATTTAATTACTTTAATCATTTTTTAAACTATCATACTGTGCTTTACATTTTTTAAGTGCTTCTAAAGCAAATTTCCAATCATTTAAATCATCCTCAAGGTCAAAATTTTCGGAGTCATTTTGTTTTAATACTGAATTATAATCACTATCGTATTTTTTAGTGTAAAACTCATTTTCAGCTTTATATTTAGCAATTTTGCTTAATAATAAAAGTTCAATTTGACGAGTTGCCGCTTCTTCAAGACTTGCATAACCGAGTTCTTTTGTTAAGTTATTTAGTTCGTTTGTAGCTAACATATCACACACCTATAAATAATAGTCTGAATATAAGAATATTTTAATTTACATTTTTAGATATTTGAAAAATCAAAGTTTTCTAATCTTTGTTTTACAGAATTAAGGAACTTTCCGCCAAGCATTCCATCAATTAGTCTGTGGTCGTGACTAATTGTAAGATACATCATCGGTTTAATTGCAATTGTGTCCATTCCATCAACTTCAACTACAACTGGTTTTTTATCAACCGAACCAACGCCAATAATTGCAACTTCTGGCTGATTTATAATTGGAGTTCCAAATTGAACGCCAAATACACCATAATTTGAGATTGAAAATGTTCCGTTTTTAACATCATCTGGAACTAAACCTTTATTACGAGCTTTATTTCCTAAAGATGCAATTTCTTTTGCCAATCCCCTTGCACTTAAATTTTCAGCATTTTTAATATTTGGAACAATCAATCCATTTGGCTCAACTGCAACCGCAATTCCAAGATTTACATGCTTTTTCATTACAATTTTATCACCATCAATTTGAGAATTAATTAATGGAAATTCCTTAATCGCATTTATAACAGCATGAGCAATAAATGTTAAATATGTGAATTTTACATTTTCTTCTTCTGCAAATCTCTTTTTATTTTGCTTCAAAAAGTTGTACAATTTACTCATATCAACTTCCGTAACTGAAGTTACATGAACAGATGTATCACGACTTTTAATCATGTGCTCCATAATCCGTTTGCGTGTTGTATCCATTGGAATTATTTCATCATCAACGTTAATATTTATTTGTGGTGCTGATTTAACTACCTTTTCTTTATTATTAACAAATTGCAAAATATCGTTTTTCGTAATTCGTCCATTTAATCCACTTCCATCAATTTTTTCAACTTCACTTATTGGAATATTTTCTTTGTTAGCAATGCTCAAAACTAAAGGCGATAAAAATTTATTGGGTTTTTCCTTTTCAGTTTTAGTCTTATGTTCTGTAACTTTTTCAACATTTTCAAAAACATCAACCGATTCTGTAGAATTATTTACAGCATTTTTATCCTCAACAATAACAACTTGTTCAGCATCAGTTTCAATTATTGCAACAACTGTATCAACTAAAACCGTCTCCTGTTCCCTAACTAATATTTCTACCAAAACTCCATCAACTGGACTTGGAATTTCAGTATCCACTTTATCTGTGGTTATTTCGTAAATTATTTCATCTTTTTGAACCTTGTCGCCAACAGATTTTAGCCAAGCAATTATAGTTCCTTCCGTTAAACTTTCGCCCATTTTGGGCATTACTATATCTATTTTCATAATTTAACTCCAATTTTCACTTTAATATTTCAATAATTCTTTAAGCGAATTGTAAATTTTTTCTCTATTTGGAAGAATATCATTTTCTAGAATTGGATGATAAGGAACAAATGCATCTTTGCCCGCAACACGTTTAACTGGTCCATCCAGATATTCAAAACAGTTTTCAGTTATTCGAGCTACAATTTCAGCACCAAATCCAGCAGTTAAAGTATCTTCGTGAATTACAATTGCTTTGCCAGTTTTTTTTACAGATTCAAAAATTGTTTTTTCATCAAGTGGATTTATAGTTCTAATATCAACAATTTCAACAGAAAATCCCTCTTCACGTAATTTGCGAACAGCAAAATTTGACTCATGAACCATTGCACCATACGTAATTACTGATAAATCATTGCCTTCAGTGACAACATTGGCTTTACCAAATGGAAGTAAATATTCAGAATCTGGTTCTGGTGAACTTGCGTAGCTTTGTCTGTAAAGTCCTTTATGTTCAAGGAAAATAACTGGATCATTTAAACGCAGTGCAGTTTTAAGCAAACCTTTTGCATCCGCAGCATTTGAAGGATATGCAATTAAAAGTCCAGGAATATGAGCAAAAAATCCTTCAATATTTTGACTGTGATAAGGTCCGCCATGAATATAGCCTCCAACAGGAACGCGATAAACCATTGGCACGGAAAATTTGTTATTTGAACGATAACGAATTGCAGCAAGCTCATCACGAATTTGCATAAATGCAGGCCAAATGTAATCGCCAAATTGAATTTCAGCCAAAGGTTTCATTCCAGTTAAAGCAAGCCCAATGCCAACACCAGCAATTGAAGCTTCGGCAAGCGGCGAATTAAAAACACGCTTTGGTCCAAACTTTGTTGAAAGTCCTTTAGTTGCTGTAAAAACTCCGCCTTTATGGTCAACAACATCTTCACCAAAAAGAATAATTTTTTCGTTTCGTGTCATTTCTTCAACCAATGCGTGGTTAATTGCATCTACGAGTACTATTGGATTTCCTGCTGGACGAGTTTTTTCATATTCCAAATTTTCGCGAAAGCCACTTTCATCCAAAACGTATTTATCGGCATCCTTGCCATTTGGATCTTCTTGGAGCAAAGCAAAATCGGCAGCTTTTTCAACCAGATTTTTCATTTCAGAATTTATTTTTTCTATTTCTACAGCTGTTAAAATTCCATCAGCAATAATTCTTTCAGTTATTAATTTGAATGGATCTTTCTCTTTATCAGCTTCAATTGATTCTTTTTCACGATATTTTCTGTGATCATCCGAAGATGAATGAGATTCTAATCGGACAACATGTGCTTCAATAAGAACTGGACCTTTTCCAGAACGAGCATATTCAAAAGCTTCTTTTGCTGCAATTACTGATTCTTCGTAATTTGTTCCGTCAATTGATAATCTCAAAAGACTATCAAATCCTGCCATCATATGTGCAATTGATGAATCCAAACCGCCACTTTGGTCTTGAACTGGAACAGAAATGGCAAGTTTGTTATTTTCAATTACAAAAACTACAGGCAATTTTTCTCTACTTGCCCAGTTTACCGCTTCGTGAAATTCGCCTTGACTTGTGGTTCCTTCGCCACTACTTACATAAGTTACAGCGCCAGTATTATTTAACTTTGCCGATAAAGCAGTTCCAACGGCTTGTAAAAATTGCGTTCCAGTAGGACTTGATTGTGTTGGAATATTTAATTCTTTTGAAGCCCAATGACAAGGCAATTGCTTTCCAGCAGACATTGGATCATCTTTTTTTGCCAACATGTGTAAGAATATATCTTCAAGCGAAGTACCAATTGCAATCATAAATGCTAAATCTCTATAATATGGAAATGCCCAATCAGTTCCTTTATTCATTTGCAAAGCACATGCAACTTGAATTGCCTCGTGGCCAGCTGGTGACATGTGAAAAAATGATTTTCCTTGTTTTAAAAGATTCATCACTTTTTTATCTGTAAATCTTGTCGTTCCAATTAATTTTAGAGCTTCTATTAAATCAATTTTGTTATCTATTTTTAAATTATCCATCATTATCTCACTTTCTAAATTACTTTCAATTAAAAATTTCCATTATGAATTTCTAATTCATCATAATTAAATATTTCGTAAAACTTCTGTAACAAACTTTTTTTTACTAATTCAATTTCAATCTGTTTATTTAACTCATTTTTTAATGAAGTAACACCTTTATTTTTAATTCCGCAAGGAATTATTCCATTAAAATAATCCATATTTGTATTTATATTAAATGCAAAACCGTGCATTGTAATCCAACGGCTAACTTTAATTCCAATTGCACAAATTTTGTTGTTTCCAACCCAAACTCCAGTATGTTCTTCATTTCGCTCGCCATTAACTCCAAATTCCAATAATGTTTGAATAATTACTTCCTCAAGCGTTCTCAAATATTTGTGAGTATCTTTTTTCCAAAGTGAAAGATTGATTATTGGATATCCGACAATTTGTCCAGGCCCGTGATATGTTATATCACCGCCTCTATCAATATTATAAATAGCAATATTTTTTTGCTGCAATTCCAAATCAGAGAAAAGAAGATTAGCCTTGTTTGAAGATTTTCCTAAAGTATAAGTATTTGGATGTTCCAACAACAATAAAGTATCACTTACCTCGTTGGATAATCTCTTATTAAAAATCTCGTGTTGTAAATTCCAAGCTTTCTGATAATCAATATGTCCTAAATCAGAATATGACAGAGTTCTATATGTGAATTGCTTTTCCATCGGCATCTTCCGCTGCTTCCATTATTATTTCTGAAAGAGTAGGATGAGCATGAATTGTATTTGCAATTGATTCATTTGTAGCTTCAAGTGATTTAGCAATTCCAAGTTCGGCAATCATTTCTGTAGCTTCTGGTCCAATAATATGGGCGCCAAGAAGTTCGCCATATTTTTTATCAAATATAAGTTTTGCAAAACCTTCTCTTTCACCAATTGCGGCAGCTTTTCCACTTGCAGATAAGGGGAATTTACCGATTTTAATCTCTAATCCTAAAGCAATAGCTTTTTCTTCAGTAAGACCTATGCTTGCAACTTGCGGTTGCGAATATGTACAACCAGGAACATTTGAGTAATCAATATCTGGAATATTTTTACCGTGAATTTTTTCAACACAATGAATTCCTTCGGCAGAAGCAACGTGAGCCAAGCAAGGCTGGCCAATTACATCACCAACTGCAAAAATACCTTTAACATTTGTTTCATAGTTGGCTTTATCAACAACAATATTTCCACGTTCAGTTTCAATTCCAAGTTCTTCAAGACCAATATTCTCAGAATTTGGTGAAACTCCAATTGCGTTTAATGCTTTCTCGGCGGTTAATTCAATTTTCTCACCATCTTTTTCTATTGATACTACAACTTTTCCATCCATTACTTTTACACTTTCAACTTTTGTGGATAAATAAAACTGAACTCCACGTTTGGTTAAACTCGCTTGCAACAACGATGAAACTTCTTTATCCTCAAGTGGAAGAACGGAATCTAACATTTCAATCACTGTTACTTTTGTTCCAATTGTGGAATAAAAATATGCGAATTCAATTCCAATAACACCAGCCCCAATAATTATAAGTTCCTTTGGCTGCTCGGCTAAAGACATTGCTTCACTACTTGTAATAATAAATTCGCGATCAACAGGAATTGTTGGAATTGATTTTGGACGAGCGCCAGTTGCAATAATAATTTTATCGGAAATCACAGTTTCAACTATTTTGCCTTCAGAATCAATTATATCAATTCCCTTTTCCAAATTTAACTTTCCAAAACCTTTAACTCTATCAATATTATTTTTTTTGAAAAGATACTCAACGCCTTTAACAATTTTCTTGGAAACATTTCTGCTTCGTTTTATTGTTTTGGGAAAATCAAAACTTACATTTTCGACATTAATTCCAAAATCTTTTGACGAATTAGCAACTAAATCATAAACTTCTGCACTTTTTAATAACGCTTTTGTAGGAATACAACCCCAATTTAAACAAACTCCACCAAGATTTTCCTTTTCAATAACTACAGTCTTATAACCCAATTGTGATGCTTTTATTGCTGCAACATATCCACCAGGACCGCCACCAAGAATTGCAATATCGTATTTGTTTGACATAAATATTTCCTATTCTAATTATACTAATATACTTAACTATGCGATAAAATAAAACCTATTGTCCTAGTTTGCACTTTGTAGCACAGATTAGTAATCTGTGCAAAAATATTTTTAATTGGAAGTCGTTAGTTTATACTATCTCACGATTCACGACTAACGATTCTCGTTTTAAGAATTAATTCTATCTATTATTCCGCCAGCTAAAACATATCCGTTATTATCATAAATAACCAACGATTGTCCCGGAGTAATTGCACTTTTGGGTAAAATAAATTTAAGCTGTATTTCATCTTCGGTTGATTTAACAATTTCAGCTTCTGAGCCTTTATCGGAATATCTAATTTTTGCAATTACTTGCATTCCTTCTTCCAAAATTGATTTGCTCACGTAATTAATTTGATTAGCGAAAACGTTAAATTCCAAAAGCTCATCTTTATCTGCTAACTCAATAATATTGTTTTTAACATCAATATTTTTAACATAAACTGGAGTTCCGAGAGCAATTCCAAGTCCTTTTCTTTGTCCAACTGTATAAAAAGGAATTCCGTGATGCCTTCCAACAACTTTTCCGTGATAAACAAAATCGCCTTCGGGAACAGAAGCAATTTTTTCTGGAACACGTTCACGCAAAAATCGCTCATAATTATTATCTGCAACAAAGCATATTTCCATGCTATCAGGTTTATTTGCTGTCTTTAATTTAAATTCCTCGGCAAGTTCTCTAATTTCAACTTTTGTGTATTTTCCAAGTGGAAGCAAAGTGCGACTTAATGATTCCTGCGACAATCCCCAAAGTGCATAAGTCTGATCTTTGTGAGAATCCGCTGAATTAATAAGACAATAACGATTATTTTCTTTATCAAAATCTACTTTTGCATAATGACCAGTTGCGACATAATAAGCATCTAGTTGATTTGCTTTTTCTAACAATTCTTCCCATTTTATTGCACGATTACAAATTACACAAGGATTTGGAGTCCGCCCAGCAAAATATTCATCAACAAAATTATTAATAACTGCTTTTTCAAATGATTTTGTGAAATCGACTGTATAATGCGGAAAATCGAATTGTGTTGCTACATTTTTTGCATCAAAAATAGCATCCAATGAACAGCAACCAGATTCATGTTTTGGAGCGCCACCAACTTCCATAAAGCCCCAAGTTTTCATTGTAATTCCAATAACTTCGTAACCTTCTCTATGCAAAAGTGCTGCTGCAACCGATGAATCAACTCCACCACTCATTGCAACAATTACTCTATTTTTATTCATACTTTCTTTCTGTTTTTTTGAGGTTTAAATATAAGGATAATTAGGTTTAGTTGGATTTATTACGTCATTTTTCTTACTCTTAATTCTTAATCTTAATTCTTAATCTTAATTCTTAATCTTAATTCTTAATCTTAATTTTTTATCTTAATTTTTTATCTTAATTTTTTATCTTAATTTTTTATCTTAATTTTTTATCTTAATTTTTTATCTTAATTTTTCCCAAAATTTTAAACTAAATAACCTCACAAATAATCAGATTAAGAGTATGATTAAGATTAAGAAATTTGGAAGGAGGATTTTTTGTTTCGAAACATGCTTTTAGCAAATTAGTTTTTAAAAATGAAATAGACAGCTATAATTAAAAATACAAATCCAATAAAGTGATTTAATTTGAATGTTTCATTTTTGAATACGATTAATGAAAAAAGGACAAATACAGTTAAAGTTATTACTTCTTGAATTACTTTTAGTTGAACCAAAGAAAAAGGTCCTTCATTTCCTTTGAATCCAATTCTGTTAGCTGGAACTTGAAAAATATATTCAAATAAGGCTATTCCCCAACTAATAAATATTATTGAGATAAATCCAAGTTTATTAAACCATTTCCATTCAGAAAATTTTAAATGACCGTACCATGCCAATGTCATAAAAGTGTTTGAAACTATAAGCAAGCCGATGGTTAAAATTGATTTCATTTCTTATCCATTTACTTAATTTTTAATGAATGTTTGATTTCGAGTCATCAAATCCAAATATACTTGCATATTCGATTTTGCGTATTCTTCCATTTCTTTTGCTTTGTCAGTCATTTCGTCATAATAATTACTCATATCATGAATTTTATATTTGTGCAGTTGCATTTTTTCATTTTTCCTGATAATTAACAAATATTCGTTGTCAAGAACTCCTATTTTATTATCACCGTTGATAATTACATATTTACGACTATCGTTTAATAAGTCAATTCCTAAAGTATTGTTAATATATGGCAACTTTAATAATCCCATTATTGTTGGAAAAACGTCAATTTGCGATGCAATACAACTTTTTTGATGGGATATATTTAAATTACCTGGAGGATAAATTATCAATGGAGAATGGTGATAATCCAACGACATAGCATATTCGGCTTTCATTGGCACACCATGGTCGGCAAGAAATACAAATATTGTATTATTAAACCATTTTTGCTTTGAAGCCTCTTTCATAAATTGCTTTATTGACCAATCAGCGTATTGAACAATTTGTTGTTTTTCATCATCAGCCGTTGGATTGAAATATTCGGGAATATAGTATGGAATATGATCACTAACAGTCATAAATACAGAAAGAAATGGTTTTGAATTAGATTCCAGTTTATTTAGAAATGGAATAGAGAAACGAAATAAATAGTCATCCGTAACACCAAAAGCCGTTTTTAATTCGCTAAATGGAAAATCTTTTTGACTTACTACCCTATCAAAATCATTATCCAATAAAAAAGCTTCAACATTATCAAACTGTCCATCGTGAGTTGTAAAATAAATAGTTTGATAATCATATTTTTTTAATGCATTTGAAATACCGTTATATTTTCTTAATCGCTTCATAGTATGTTCACTATAAATTGCCGGAAAAGAAAATAATGTGCTAAAAATACCATTAAAAGTATGTCTGCCAGAAGTATAAAAATTATCAAAATAAATTGAATTATATGACAAACTATCTAAAAATGGAGTTAAATTATTTGGATTTCCACCACGCTTCATTTTTGCAGCACTCATACTTTCCATTAAAACAATTACAACATTTGGCATTTGTAATGAAACTGAATCTGGCTTAATTAGCCTCGCAATTGGAGAACCTAAATTTTGCTTACTAATTTTAAGATATTCCTGAACATTTTTCTCCGCTAAATCAGAATTCATAATATTTATCGCAGACTTTTTGCTTTCAAGATAACTTGTCATTAAAGTAAAAACTGGATTAAGTCCCAATTGATTTAAAAATGCATTATTGCAAAAATATGCTGTTCCAACTCTAATTGGCGATTTTACCCCAATTCTTCCTCTAATACCCAAAAACATTACTAACAAAAGGAGTAAATATAAAGGAATTTTCAAAGAGGTTTTAATTTTGTAAATAGTTCTATTATCTAGGATATTTTTCGAAAATTTATAATAAACATAAATGAGAATTATTGTCAAAATGAGAAAAAGAAAATGCTTTGATTCTTGCAAAATCATTTTAACGACAATAAGTGGACTATCAATCCATTGAAAAGCATCGATAGTAATGCGTGAAAAGAATTGATTAAAATATGGAATATCCGCTGCTGCAATTATAAATGAAAGACTAAAAAGTGTAAAAATAAACCCAAACATGATTAATGACGTAATTTTACTTTTATACTTAAAAATATCTAACACAAAAAGGAATAAGATAGGAAGTAAAAGTATATAACCAGAAATTACAATATCGAAACGAAGTCCAAAAACAAAAGCCGAAATAATATCAGAGAGTTCATCAACTGCAAAGTCTATTCTGTCTAATTCAGTGAAAAATAAAACAGCTCTATAAATAAAAAAAATTGATAACGATAGAATGTATAATTTAATAACAATTGCTATTGGGTTATTTTTCCAATTTTTAACTTCACTAACTCTTTTTTGCATAAGTCTCTTATCAATTACAAAATACTACTATATTTTTGATTCTTTTATAGTATTTAAATTTTTAAACGTCAAATATAATTCATTTTTTAACAAGACTAACATTGAAAATACGACTTGAAATTAACTTGTAATTTAGTTTTTCCAAAAGACTGGAAAGAAGTGATAATTTGAAGTAACGCTAATAGCAATCAATAAATTTTATCAATTACTTTAACTTAATAACCAGCTTTTTCATTACTATTTTCTTGTATACTTTTGAATTGAGATTCCAAAATATCCATATTTGGTTCGTTTTTCATCGATGAAGAAATTTCTTTTTGCGAATTCATCCAACGATAAAGCCAACTAATTCCCCATTTTTTGTAATATCTATCATTTTGATGATAAACAGAATCCGTTAAAGCATCTTGTAACGAAATAAATGAATAATTCCGTTTGGTTAAATAATCGACAAGAATTGGCAGATAATCTGCATTTATTGAATTATCGTGACACAAATAAATATGCTTAATTTTACGATTATAAATTTGGGTTGAAATTGAATCATAAAACTCAAAATATTCAATTGTTTTGTCTATATAATTTCTTCCAATTTCTACTGCTTTATCAAATTCTTTGTTAGCACGATAATTTTCGTAAACCGCATTGTACATCCAATCAGAACTTTCAATCGTAAAAGGAGTTGAAATATATCCTTTTGAAGCTAAATATTGTTCAATTCTTGAATGCTCAAGACTATCTTTTCCCAAATCGTTATAGGGAAATCGGAAATATTCCAACTTTTTTGAGTATTTGTCAACTAAAACTTTTGATAACATTTCACCTTTTTCAATATCCGAGACAAACATGTCGAAACCAACATCGGAATATCGCGAATGACCAAAAGTATGATTTCCGATAGTAACATAATCACGTTTTGCCCATTTTTCTAACAATTCGTAGTTTTTGTCAAAACTCGCACCTTTATTTAGCAATTCCTCATTTACAAAAACTGTAACTGGAATTTTTAAGGAATCTAATTTATTCATCAATTTTGATTCAAAATTATCCATTTGATATTTAGCAGTATTTGGAACATCATCAATTGTTATAGAAACAAACGCTTGCCCAAAAATTATGTTGGTTGTTAAAAGTAGGAGTATTAGTGTTGTTTGATGTTTCATTGTTTTATTCATTTTGTTAACGTTTCGTTTTAAACACAGTAATATGTTAAATATATTTTTTTTCGTATCAATTCGATAAGTAAATTATTGCAATGCAAAAATCTATAAAGCTTTTATGCAATTAAGTTGGAATATATAGGAGTAATAGTTATTTCTTTACACTTCTTAGTTTCATCATCATTATTTCACCAACTTTAGTTAATTCCCAAAATAATCCCATGCCGCCTTGAACTGTTTTTGTATATTTAACTTCTATTAAACCCATTGCTTTTAGATGGATTTTGATTGTTTGAAAGTCTTGATCGTTTAGCTTTGTAGTTCCACTAGTAGACGCATCTTTGGTCATTCTGTATAAATCAGCACTTAATAAGGAATTTACTTTTGAATCATTTGGGTGCTCTATTAGGTAAGGTGAAAGGTGACTAAAAATTTGTCCCCAAGTAATTGATGTTTCCCAATCTGAATTTATGTAGTGATTACCGGTAGATCGTCTATGTGTTCCTGCAACTTTTATGCTATCGCTTAAATCGGCTAAATCATATAATTCTTCATTCGGTTTTTCATTATGCTCCGCATTTAACTCTTTTAATTCTTTATTCTCTTTTTGCAATTCACTTAATTCCTTGTATAGACTTGGATCTGCAGAAGTATTTGCTCTAATCCAACCAATTGCAGGGTATGTTTTAATAGTCTTAGATAAACTTAACGCAACTAAACCAGGTAGTTCATTAATACTCCTCCAATATTTCACCAATCTATTGGTCTCCACTTTCTTTTTAAATCTCTCTAACTTTTCTCTTAAATGAGTCTCTTTTTCCGACTTACCAATTGGAATTTCGTCAGGATTACCATGAACAAAGGCAAGAACTCTAATACTTTTCTTTATAGCGTAGTCATATTCTTTCTCTGTGTAACTAATTCCACCTTCAGATAAAGTACCATACCTACCACCAATTATTAATATGTAATAATCACAGTCATCAATCACTCTTTTAATGAATTCAAATTGTTCCTCATCAATAGCAGGAAAGATTTCCATACCTGCAGGAATACAATCTAACTCCATTATTGTCTGAATGACTTTTGTTCTCTCTTCTTTTAAATCGGCGTAAGTTGAACTTACAAAAACTTGATAACGTTTATTCATTGATACTTTGCCTATTATTGTAATATTTTAAATATTCACGCTACGTTGTAACTGAAATATTTCGGTTGAACCGTATTTCCTTTGTCAGATATTTAAATTATTTAATTATTTTTATCCACCGAATAAAACACTTTACCAACTCTGTTTATATGTTCAATTAGCTCAGTGTTTTTAATATTTTCAAAATATTGAATATCAACTAAATAAGGCAAATCAGATTCTTCAATGGCTTCCATTATTTCAGCTAAGTTCTGTCTATTATTTGAATCATTACCTTTTATTACTAAATCAACATCACTTTGTGGTGTGTAATTTCCCTTTACTCTGGAACCATAAATAATAACTTCTCCAGATAATAGATATTTATTAAATATAGAAATTAGAATGTCGATATGGTTTTGAGTTAGTCCAAATTCCATTTTTATTGCTGTGCCTCAACAAAATAATTATTTAGTTCTTTTATTAAAGGATAATAATCCTTCTGTAATTTAACTAAAACATTATCAAATGTTGAAAAGTCATAAGTATGGCTCATTAAATTACGGTCGTTAGTCATTGCAATCCATAAATCAACATCTTCAATATACTTACTTTGAAAAGCTAATTTAAAAACATACTTTGGAGATATTTTATCAATTAGCAATCCATCTTCAATCATTTTATCTTTTAGTGTTTTCCAAGCTAGCTCAAAAGTATATTCAAAACGTTGAACAATACCTTCCTTTACTATTGCCTCTAAAGTAGTAATGTCCTCATTCGATTCAATAATTTCTTTTAATAATGAAAATGCTTTACTGAAATTATTATATCTCTGTATCCATCTAATATCTTCATCCATAATAATTACCTTCCTCCGTGCTTTCCTTTTGAGGTCGCAAATTGCTACCTCAAAGACTCATCTTTATTTTTTGATGTCACAGTTTGTGATATCAACTCATAGTATTTTTCTTGAATCTTTGAGGTGCCAAATTGGAACCCCAAGTTTTCATATTCTCCATCCGTTAGTTGAAAACGAAAGGTTTCAGGAAATCTATCAATATTTCTCTTCACTGCACGATTTAGATATTTTGTTTCTACAGCATAGATATCTGCCAAATCTTCATCAAGCATCACTTGCTTGCCACGAATGGAATATATTTTATTCTGAATAAGTTGTTCGCTAATGGTTAATTCATTCATATTATTTTAATATTTAATAACCAAATCTATATCACTTTTGTGCTAAAATTACTTACCTAAAATCTTCTTCACCAAATAAACCGCAGCTAAATAGCCATTTTCTTTAAATCCAGAAATATATCCATCAGTTTTAGGAGCGGTAATTGAGCGATGTCTAAAATCTTCACGAGCAGAAATATTGGACAAATGGACTTCCACTTTTGGCAATTTTGCAATTTCCAAAGCATCGCGTATTGCAACTGAAGTGTGCGAATATCCCCCAGGATTAATAATTAGTGCTTCATATTTTTCTGTGGCATTCTGAATTTCATCTATTATTTCGCCTTCATGATTGCTCTGAAAAAATGTAAATTCGTCATTTGGATATTCATTTTTCAACAATTCTTCAATTCTTTCAAGCGTCAATTCACCGTAATTGGATTTTTCTCGGCGCCCAAGTAGGTTTAAGTTTGGTCCGTTAATTACTAATATTTTCATATTTTAATTAGATACAAGATAAAAGACACAAGAAATTAGACTTAATACTTGCTCTTAATCTCAATCTTACTCCTAATCTTTTTTTATAAATTTATTTAGATTCATCCATTTCATCAATTATTTCACGTATTCTTGGAGGAATATATATATTTTCAGCACCAAGTTGAGTAAGGGCTGATGAAAGAATTGCAACTTTTTTTTGCAACGAAGATAGTTTATTAATTACAATTACTTTGCTTTCTAGAAGCAAGCAATATCCGCCTTTAAAATCACCACGCTCAAATCTTACTTTTGCACCCATTTCTGTTGCAATCGACTTAAGGTCTTGTAATACTGTTTCAAACTCTTTTTCTTTAATTTTCATACGTTTGTTTACCTAAAAAGCGTTGTCATTCCCACATGGTTTTGTAGGATTATTTTGCACATTTAGAGATTCCCAATAAGAGCATTCGGGAATGACATTTGTTTTATTATATTAAAAGAATGTTTATAATTGAACGCTAAATTAAATTAAATTGTTCATAAATGAAAGAAGATAATGAAAATTGCATCTATAGATATTGGCTCAAATACTGTTTTATTACTAATTGCAGAGGTTAATGGCTCAGAAATAATTCCAATAATTAACGAATACAGAATTCCAAGAATTAGCAGCGGTTTATCAAAAATTGGAATTATTTCGGAGGAATCAATAACAAAGTTGTTTGAAGTGCTAACCGAATATAAATCAATTATTAATGAACACAACTGTGACAAAATTATCGTTAATGGAACTCAAGCGTTGAGGATTGCTGGTAATTCGAAACAAATTCTTGATGATATAAAATCACAATTTAATTTTGATCTGAACATTATTTCGGGTGAAACGGAAGCACTTTATTCATTCAAAGGCGCACTTTCCTCTTTTACTGGTAGCAGTAATTATATAATGATTGATATTGGCGGAGCAAGCACAGAAATTGTTTTCGGAAATAGAAATGAAATATTTTTCAAAAAATCATTCCCTATTGGAGTTGTTGTAAGCAAGGAAAAATACCTTTTAACAAACCCACCAACTGACCGAGAAATAACAAATTACAAGAAAGAGCTTAACAAAATTTTTAATGAGTTAACTGAAATAGATTTCCAGAATTCTCAAATAATAGCTGTTGCCGGAACTCCGACAACGCTTGCAGCATTAAAATTAGGAATGGAAGAATACTCAGAATCCAAAATTGAGCAATCGATTATCACAGAAACGGATTTAAATTATTTTATAAATAAATTTAAGAAGTTATCATACTTGGATATTAAATATCACTATTCCCCTATTATTGTTGGTCGTGAAGATGTAATTCTTGCTGGAACTATAATTTTAGAGTATTTGATGAATCTATTTAAATCTGATAAACTCTATGTTAGTGGACGTGGATTACGATATGGTGCTCTCATAGAATAGCGTTGTATTATTAAACCTTCCAATATTCATGTCTAAAGATGTGATATTTGTCACAGCATTGATGTTAAACACAATTATTTATTTGAATATTTATAATATTGTATTAAATATTTTTAACATTAAGGAGATGTTATGTCACTTTTTAAAAAATTATTTTTACTTCTTCTCGTTTTTACCATACAAATAAACGCTCAATATAGTGCTCCCATAGTTGAGGCTGTTTATGGAGGTAGAATACTTGATATTACTGGATATGCAAAAACGGTTGACACAAGCCGTATTTTTATTTCTACCGAAAGTGCAAATTCCATTTTTTATGCTGATGTTTATTCCAATACAATCACACCTACATTTTCTCAATTTAAAGCAATGCCTGGTGTTGATGCAAATGCCGGATTTGGAGCTAATCTTAGAAACATTAAGGTTCATGCAAACTCTGGCTATGTGTTTTTTATTTCAAACAATTTGATAATAAATAGCAATCCATTATCAAATTTATCTTATACTATATACACTGGCACAAACCTAATTAGAACTATAAATATTATTGATGATTATTTGTTTTTTATAGTAGATAATTCTTTCCATTTTGGAACAATTAGTACAGGTGGAGCATTTACAGAATCTTCATATTCTCCATTAACTCTTCCAACATTGTCTGGAAATTTATCAATTGTAAATAACCCACTGACTGATACGCTATATATTTTTAGTGATGGAAGCACACCAACCGTTTTAAATATGACTGATGATTATTATTCATTAAATTCTTCTACAACTTTCAACTCAATTCCAGTATCAATTTCATCATCTAATAATTGGACTGCTTTTGGAATTGCACCAGATGGTATACTTTTAATTTCTGGTAACAATGGATTTTTAAAATATCTTGCTTATTTAGATTCATCATCTATTTGGAATGAAATATCTCTTGGAATTGATGGAATTTCCGCCACTAACTTTGATTTTAGTGGTGATTCTTCACATTACTATATTTATACTGCAAAAGTTTTTGCCCCAAATAGTGCTTTATTATCAACATGGAATACTTTTGGAGATGCAGGTTTTGAAACACATCCTAATGATGGTGCTGTTTTTGTAGATCCAATAAATGAAAATATTATATACATAACTACAGATCAAGGCATTGGTGCAAGTACTGATGATGGATATACAATTTTTGAAATAGATAATGGAATTGAAGCAGTTAGTGTCGCTGATTTTTCTATGTCAGATAGTAAAAGTTCCGCTTGGCTTGCATCAAAATCTGGAGTTAGAAACGTAATTAATTATACAACTACTCCTACTTGGACAAATTCAATTTTTCCAAATGGTGATGGTTCTCCGTATTATTCCTCTGAAATGAGTAAGGATGATTCAAACCGCGTTTTTGTTGGTAATGTTAGGATATATGAAACGACAGATAATGGAATTAGCTGGAATATGATTTTCACTCCTGAAAATTACCCATATAATTTCTCCAATATTGAAACTAAAGCTTTAGCAATTGAAGAATGCAGATTTTCACCAAATATTGTAATGGCTGGTTTCGAAATACAGGGTGCCGATAAAGGCGGTTTATTTGTTTCAGAAGACTATGGAAATACTTGGAATCAAATTCTTCTTGAAGCTTCTTCTGTTGGAATGGATGTGGATTGCTCCGATATTATTTTTGTTCGCGAAGGAATTAATACGGTTGCTTATGTAAGTGCTATTTACGATTTATCAGCTCCTCAAGGAAGAAGTATCTATAAAGTAATCAAAACTGGTAGTTCATGGACTGCAAGTCAAGATATGGATGCTGCAGGTACTGTAGTAGGCTATCCAATTACAGCAACTATTTGGGATTTAGAACTAACTTCAACTGGAGATACACTTTATGCAACTGGTACAGATGCTGGAATTAATCACCCAATTACATATTACAAAGATTTTTCTGGAACAGCGCTTTGGACAAATATGCCAACAAGTGGATATCCATTTGCTACGGGTAAAGAAGCAACAGCTATTACAATTGGAATTGATACAGTTTATGTAGCTGTTGATAATGAAATATACTATTTCCCAATTGGTGGTTCAAGTTGGGTTTTAGATTATCCATATCCAATTGGCACAAAAATAAATGTTCTTTATTTTGATGAACTTCTTGTAGGAACAGATTTAGGTTTATATGCACACTTCGGTGGTACTACTACAGATATTGAAGATATTACCACAACAACTCCACTTTCGTATGAATTACAACAGAATTATCCTAATCCATTCAATCCTTCAACTACAATAAATTATAGCATTGCAAAAGATAGTAATGTTGATATTTCTGTTTTTAATATTCTTGGTCAAAAGGTCAAAAATTTAGTAAATAGTAGACATTCTGCTGGCGTTTACAATGTTAAATTCGAAGCTTCTAATTTATCAAGTGGAGTTTATATTTATCAAATAAAAGCTGATAATATATTAATTTCAAAAAAAATGATGCTGGTAAAATAATTTTAAAGGCTGACAAGTATTTTGTCAGCCTTTTTTTTATAAAATTCATATTTCACTTTATTGTGATACTTGAAATTGAAATTCACAAATAATTTAGATTCATTTCCTCTGCTATTTTGAGTAACCTTTTATCAAGAGTCCATATTTTAACATTTGCCATTTTGGTTGCAGCCAATAAATGAATATCAACAAATCCAATTCCACGTCCATACAACGAATATTTATTAACAAAAAACACGAATTCCTCATGACTAAGTTTTTTTAGCTTTGGAACACTTTCGAGCAAATCCAAAATGGGTTTTCTATTTTTGAAATTGCCAATAGCTAATTCACCGATAATAAACTCGTGCATTTGGACAGTTCCTCTATACAACAATGAATCTAAATTTTCATTTTTCTGTCTAAAATGGTCAATCCAAACAGAAGTATCAACTAATATCATCAGTTTCTCTTCGTCTTGGAATATCTTCTAAATCCTTTTCTGTTCCGCCAAGTTGAGCTAATCTTTTATAGTTTTCTAAAAGGACTAATGCTTCCAATCCTTCTTTTACTAATATTGTTTTTTCTTTAATTCCTGTAAGATAAGACGCTTTTTTTAACAATTCATCGTCAATATTTAATGTTGTTCTCATTATTTACTCCTTGCACATAATTTGATGCCTTAATATGCACAATACGAGCATCATTGTCAAGGCTAAATTATTCATTTTGATTCAACCATAATTGTTACTGGACCGTCATTTATTATAGTAACTTCCATCATGACTTGAAAAATGCCAGTTTTTACTTTTTCATTACCAATATTTTCTTTAACACGTTCAATAAACTTTTCGTATAAATTATTTGCTAATTCAGGCTTTGCGGAATCTGTAAAACTTGGTCTATTCCCTTTTCTAGCATCACCATACAAAGTAAATTGTGAAACAATAAGCATTTCGCCATTTATATCTTTTAATGAAAGATTCATTTTATCATTTTCGTCACTGAAAATTCTGAGATTAGAGCATTTATCAGCAACAAAGTTAACATCTTCAATTGTATCGCCTTCTTTAACGCCGAGTAAAAGGACTATTCCATGTCCAATATTTTGTTCATAATTTTCGGATGTGATTTTTACTCCACCACTTTTTACTCTTTGTACTAATGCGCGCATAATAATCTATTTCTATATAATTTTAGTTATTAATAATTACTTAAATTTTGTTATTGCGAGCATATTTTTGCGTAGCAATCTACTTAAGATTGCCACGTCGTCCAAAAGAAGTGGACTCCTCGCAATGACGATTTAATCAAAACCTTACATCTATTTTTTAGAATCTATCTCTTTACACCAAATACAACTCTATCAATTCCTGAATAATCTTTAATAATTGTAATTTTTTCGAAACCATTTTCAGACATAATATTTTTGATCTTTTCTGATTGACCGTGCCCTATTTCAAAAAATAACATTCCATTTTCTTTTAGTAGATTTCTACTCTTCTCAGAAATTGCTTTATAAAATTTATACCCATCACAATTATCCGTAACAGCTATTTCTGGCTCATAATCAACAATCTCTTTCTGCAAAGTAGCAAATTCTTGCTTATTCACATACGGTGGATTTGATACAATTACATCAAAGGTATTAAGATATTTATCCAAATTATTTGTTAAAATATCTGTTTTAATAAATCCAATTCGTGATTTTAAGTCGTGCAATTCCCTATTCTTTTCAGCTACAGAAATTGCTTCAGCGGAAATATCAATTGAAATTACTTTTGACAACGGCAAATTTACCGCTAACGATATTGGAATATTTCCACTTCCGGAACCAATATCCAATATTTTTAATTCATCTGTCTTTGAAATATTCTCAAGAATTGTTTCAATTAATATTTCTGTTTCTTGTCGGGGAATTAACACGTTCTTATCAACAAAGAATTTTAATCCATAAAACTCAACTTCCCCAACTATGTATTGAAATGGTTCAAAATTTCCACGTCGGGTTATAAACTCGCGATAAATATTTGTTTCATTGGGTTTTAATGGTTGATCAAATCGAAGATATAAATCCAATCTTTTACAATTAAGAATATGAGAAAGTAGAAGTTCAGCATTCATCCGTGCAGATTCTATTCCTTTATTTTCAAGAAAAGTGGTTGATAATTTTAATGACTCTAGAACAGTAAGCATTTAGTTTTAGTTTATTTTTGAAAGATCAAATATAGCTAAATTTAAAAATGATTATATAATGATTTGAAAGAAGGCATATTGCTTTCTTTCAATAATAGGAAAATTATATTTATTTAATTCCTAGTTGTTCTGTGGTTATAACCATTTTTGCATCATAAACGCTAATAATTTCTTTAACTTGAAGTTGCGCAGAAGTATTAAATGCAACTTGAACTTTTATTGATAGGAGTGCAAATAATCCAATAAATAAGAAAAGTATTACACCTCTATATTTTAAATGATTATTTTTTATCATTTGGTATAATAAGGTCACAATTAACAACAAAGTAATCATTACCAATATAGAGATTCCAAAAAGTGAATTAGAAAGCGCTACTTTTGGTACCGACATTAAATCAACTGTGTAAAGAATTGGCTGAACCAAAAGGAAAATCATTGCAGTATTTTGGAAGAATTTTTTAACCATATTTTGGTATTCAAGATTACTTTCATCATTATTTGAATTTGGCTTAAAATACAAATAAAGTGCCAAAATTGAAGTTAAAGCAAAGGAAGTTGAAAAAAAGTATAAAAACGATATTAAAGTTGCTTCATTAAAAAGCATTGATGAAATAGAATTTGAAGTTTCCCATCTACTTGAATCGCTAATTAAGGTAATTCCAGCAATTAAAATATAACTTGATGCGAAAAGTAAATAAAATGCAATTCGTGATGAATTTGTTAACAATTTGATTGACTTAAATTTATAAATGCTAAATTCTTCTTTTTTACTTTCTGTTTCGTCTGTTTTATTCACTAATCTTGAAATATCAGCTAATTCAAAACTATCTTTATAAGTATAAATAAGTAAAACCGCAGGTACAATTAAAAATATTATGAAAAACAAATTATCAAAAACTAGTTGAGAGGAAGTTTGAACAATTTGTGCATAAACAAACATTATTGAAAGTAATGGAAATAGCACTATTCCTAAAGAAGCAAAAAGATTAAATGTAGGAATTGAAATTAAATCTTTTGATAATTTTATATAATGAGAATTTTTATATTTTTTCCCTCTTCCGTTAAACATACAAGAAAGTAATGTTGAACTTAATAATAATCCAAGATAAGGAAGCAAAATCATATAAGAAATTGTGGCTAAATATGACAATAGTTCAATTCTTTGAATCGATTGTGGATGTATTATACTTTCTAAAATTTCCATTCTACAAAATCCTTAATTTATAAAATCATAGAAAATTACAAATAGTAATTCTAATAAAATTATTCCTTTGAAAAAATTTGATATAAGTTTATTTGACTTATCTGTCATATAAACAGCAATTATTACAAATGCACTTATGGAAGCCAATAGCAGTATGTAAAATTGAGAATTACTACCAAGTGAAATTCCACTAATTACAACTTGTAGAATTACACTTAAAATAAGTACAACCCAAGCAATTATATATTTTCCGTAATTCATATTATTTTGATTTTCATTAACCATTGAGACCTCGTTAAATTAAGAAAAGAATTGGAAAAATAAATGCCCAAATCATGCTTAAATAACTCCAATAAACAACCGTAAAATTCAATTTAATGTATTTTAATTTTTCATCAACATCTTTTATTAAATTCAGCAATAGTATTACTAAAAAAACAATTCCAGCAAATAAATGTATCATAAAAATGAAATAAATAAGAAAATAAGTAGTGAAAAATGATGAAAGTCCAACACTTAAATTTGAAAAAGCATCACTACCAAACATATATCCATTATTTAGGAGATAAGTGCAATCAATAGCTCTATTTGCAATAAATATCATTGCAAATAAAAAAGTAAAAAAGACAAAAACAGTAGATAGAAAATTATTCTTATTGAACAATGCAACTTTTGAAAGTCCAATTGTTAATCCACTTGTTAATAGAATAATTGTATTAAAAAAGCCGAATGAGAAAAGCAATTGCGATTTAGCGAAAACAAACTCATTTTTATATTCAAATCCGTTGGATAAATGATAAGCCAATAATCCTATAAAAACAAGGAAATCAATGAAAATAAAAATCCAAAGTCCTTTGTTAACTTTGAAAAGATTTTTAAAATCATCATTAACTATTTGTTCATTTGATACCATTAAATTCTCCAATTTGTTTATTACTGTCATTACGAAGAAACGAACGTGACTGAAGTAATCTGTTACAGATTGCCACGTCGTCCAAAAGAATGGACTCCTCGCAAAGACAAGTATTTTATCCACTAATCCGTTTTAAGTACAAATAAATTGATTGTAAATCTTTATCCAATAAATTTATAACAGATGCTCTATAACCAAGAGCAACAGGATCGGCAACAATAGCTTGTGCAAAACTATTGTAATCAATTTTATCTAATTTTGTTAAATATACATAAACTGCTTTTTCAATATTTTGAACATTATTCTTAAAAAGAATTGCATTATCACCACTATCAGCTTCAATTTTTTGTGAAATTGAAACAGCTAAATCGATAGATTTTTGATTTTCGTCACTAATAAGTGTAATTGCTTTTTGAATTGGAATATTATTTGGGTCAACAACACCTGCGGATAATTTATAAGTTGCATCCAATTTGTCTTTAACTTCGGCTTCAGTTACTTTTGGATAATCGGCAAAAGTTCTGATATACTGAATAATTGCAACTCTTTCTTCTGGTGAGATAAATTCGTATGCTGTCATTCCAGTTCCAGGAACTCCATTATTTACCGTAGTGTATATATCATAAAATGTACGCCCATTTGTCCATCCGTCAGCAGAATGAAAATTTCGTGGTTTTGGATTTAAAGCAACAGCCGCAACTCCGTCCCCTTTTCCTTCAATTCCATGACATGATGCACAAACTGCTTCATATTGTTTTTTCCCAGAAGCTATTAAATTAGCTGTTGGATTAGTGATTAAACCTAAATCCATTGCTGGTTTAATTCCACCAACTTTTGTATTAATTTCTCTAACAATATTTAGTGTGTCAAGTGACGTGCCTGGAACTGTATTAAACGATGACGTATCCATCACATTCAAATAATATAATCCAATTGCTAATGCAACTACAAAAAAGTAGATATAAACTAATCCAAATAATCTAATAGGCTTTTTAATTAAAGCTTTATAATTAATTTCACTTTCAATTTTTCTTTTATTTTTCATATAAATCCTAATAGATTAGATTATAATCTAAAATCAATTCCTCTTTTTAATCGTGGATCACCTATTGCAATTAAATTTTGATTTTTCGCTTTTAAATTAAAAACAACAATAACAATTCCTAATCCAAGAAGTAAAAACCCAATTTCAATCCAACCAAATACAAATCCTTCACGGCTAAATGTTGGCATTACTATCCAATACAAATCAAAAAAATGAGCTAAAATTATCCAAACCGACATAAATTTTAATGTTTTTGGATTCATCTTTGATGGTTGCGAAAGTAGAGCAAAATATGGGACTAAAAAATGTATGACTACAAAAAATATGGAGAAATACATCCACGAGTCATTCCATCGTTGAAGAAACCATACTGTTTCTTCTGGTAGGTTTGCGTACCAAATTAGTAAATACTGGCTAAATGCAATGTAAGCCCAAAAATTTATAAACCCGAAAAGCAATGCACCTAATGAATAATAATGGTCTTTTCCAATGCCTTTAACTAAAAGTCCCTTTTCATTTAGCCAAATTACAAGATAAGTTCCAGCAGCAATTGCCGCTAGGAATGTTCCAGCAAAATAATAAACTCCAAAAATTGTTGAAAACCAATGTGGCTCAAGCGACATTAACCAATCAATTGATGAAAATGTTAAAGTAATTGCAAACAATGGTAAAAATATTGCCGATAGTTTTGTGTTAAGTTTTGTTAGCTTAATGTCTTTAGTAACATCTTGCTTTTTAGAATTTCGGGTAATTAGCAAATGAAAGAGAATCCAAATTACGAAATATGCAATAATTCTAATTGTAAAGAATGTCATATTTAAATATGGCGATTTTTCCTTTAATATTTCGTCAGCAGCAACCACATCAAGGTGAGTCCAATGGAAAATATCGTGAGCGTGCAAATAAACTGGAATTGCTACAAGTGGAAGAATTAACAAAACACTTGATAGAATTTCAAAAACACGACGAAACGGAGTGCTCCAAACAGCACCAACTACGTATTCTAAAGCAATTAAAAATAATGAGCCAATTCCAATACTTGAAAGAAATTCTAACAAAATTACATTATTATAAGCACTTCTAACTGGTTCTGATAAATATGCTAAAATTGACAATACAAGCCCAATTCCAAACAAACCAAATCCAAATATGCCAAATATTGGAGGCAATTCTTTTTTCTTATAATCAATTATGTTTTCAGTTGAACTCATTTTAAGTCAGACTCCTTAGCATTTAAAGATCTTTGTAACGCACGGACATATAAAATAACAGCCCATCTTTCATTTCTTGTTAATTGATAAGCATAAGATGGCATAACATTTTGACCATCTGTAAGAACATTAAAAATTCTACCGTCACTCCAATTTCTCACTTTTTCGGAATGCAAACTTGGTGGATTTGGGAATTGTCCACGCATTCTACTGTCGCCTTCCGCAAAATAACCGTGACAAGGACTGCAATAAATATCATATTTCTTTTTACCTAAAGCCAGATTTGGTTTAGTGACTTCTAATGGATTTATAAGTGCCGCAGATTCTTCTGGTTTTTTTGTAAATTTATATGGCAATAATCCTCGTTGAACTGTTCCTGCAACTGGATTTCTCATTGCAAATTCATCACTAAAAAAGGTCGATTTTTCTTGTGGAATGTACTTTGCTTGCTCACGCATCCAATTAAAAGGAGCCATAAACATTAATTTATTGAGTGTAAAATATGTAGCTCCAGAAACTCCAATTACTAAAACTAATAATAAAGCTAAAAATTTGGGCTGAAGAACAGAATTTTTGAAATTTGCCTCGTCATTATCCCAATAAATTGCAGTTACATTTTTAGCACCAATAGATTCAAGAAACGCTTTTGCTTCTTCAACATTTTCATCATCTGTTACATCAATGCTAATTCCATATTTATCAGAAGTTACAGATTTCATAAATTCTGTATCGTGCAACGGATGACTAATATTTGGGAATTTGAAAAATATAGCAATCATGGCAACAACTGTAGCAATTGATGCTGAAAGCACCGTAATTTCAAAAAGTACTGGAACCCAAGCTGGAAAAGAGAAAAACGGCTTACCACCAACAATAACTGGGTAATCAACAGTTGAAATCCAATACATAAATCCCAACATTCCAAACATTGCAGATAAACCAACAACTAAAGCAACATAAGGCAATCGCGAAGGTTTTAATTTCATTGCATCATCCATACCATGAACTGGATATGGTGTGTGAACATCATATTTTTTAAACTTAGATTCCGCAGTTTTGTTAGCAGCTTCTATTATTTCATCAGGAGTATCGAATAATCCAGTATAACCGTATAGAATTTTTTCATCCATTATTAATGATCCTTGTGAGTTGGTTGCGCACCATAAGTCACAGCTTTAACTTCAGCCATAGAAACAACAGGCAATGTTTTAGTAAACAACAATAAGAAAGTGAAAAAGAATCCAAAACTTCCTATTAAAATTGCAAAGTCAGTAATTGTAGGTGTATAATAAGCCCAACTTGATGGCAAATAATCACGTGAAAGAGATGTAACTGTAATTACGAATCTTTCAAACCACATACCAACATTTACAAAAACTCCAATTACAAACATCAATGGAATTGTTCTTCTAATTTTCTTAAACCAAAATAGTTGCGGGAATATTACATTACACGAAACCATTATCCAATAAGCCCAAGCATATGGACCAAAAGCTCTATTTACAAATGTAAATTGTTCAACTTGAACTCCACTATACCAAGCCATGAAAAATTCCATTCCATAAGCATAACCGACAAGCATTCCAGTAAGCAAAATCACTTTGTTCATTTTTTCAAGTGTATCAAGAGTAATTATATGTTCAAAGTTGAATATTTTTCGAATAAATATTAAAACATTTTGCACCATTGCAAAACCAGAAAATACCGCTCCAGCAACAAAATATGGTGGGAATATTGTTGTGTGCCATCCAGGTAAAATTGAAACCGCAAAGTCAAAACTTACAATTGTGTGAACAGAAAGCACAAGAGGAGTTGCAAATCCAGCAAGGACAAGATAAACCATTTCGTAATGTTGCCAATGCCTGTTTGAGCCTCTCCAACCAAGCGAAGTAATTGAATAAATAGTTTTTTTAATTTTATTTTTTGTCCTATCTCTTAAAATTGCAAAGTCGGGAATTAAACCAACGTACCAAAAGATAAACGAAACTGTAAAATAAGTTGAAACCGCAAAAACATCCCAAAGTAAAGGTGAGTTAAAGTTTACCCAAAGACCATGTTGGTTTGGATAAGGGAAAAGATATCCATCCAACCAAGGACGACCAGTGTGAATTGCAGGAAAAATACCAGCAGTCATAACTGCAAATATTGTCATTCCTTCTGCAAAACGGGCAATACCATTTCTCCATTTTTGTCTAAGTAGGAATAAAATAGCGGAAATTAAAGTACCAGCGTGACCAATTCCAACCCAAAACACAAAGTTTACAATTGGTAATCCCCAACCAACTGGATTGTTGTTTCCCCACATACCAGTTCCATAATAAAGCGAAAATATTAATGCAATGCCACCAATTCCCATCATAGAAAGTGTTATGGCAAGAGCAATGTAATACTTCTTATCAGGTTTTGTATCAAGTGGTTTAGAAATGACATCATCAATTGATCTAAGCGAAGGTCTTCCTTCAATAACAGAAATGTCTTCTAAATATTTAAGAGAATCACTACTCACTATATGTCCTCCGAATGAGTGTTTCTTAATTTTGCTAAATATGTTACGTTTGGTTTAACATTCAAAGTTTGTAGAACTCCATAACCCAATTCGTGTTTTCGATATTGAGATATTTTTGATTCTGGATCATTTGCATCTCCAAAAACAATTGCATCTGCCGGACAGCTTTGCTGACATGCGGGAACAACATTATCACCTTTTATTTGACGTCCTTCTCTAATTGCGTCTTCCCTTTCTTCAGATATTTTTTGAACACAGAAAGTACATTTTTCCATAACTCCACGTGAACGAACAGTTACTTCTGGATTATGAACTAATGGTGAAACTTCATTTAAATAAAATCCATCTTCAAAATGATCTCTAAAATTGAAGAAATTGAAACGCCTAACTTTATAAGGACAGTTATTGCCACAATAACGAGTACCAACACAGCGGTTGTACACCATTTGGTTTAATCCATCGGGACTATGATTTGTAGCATTAACTGGGCAAACATTTTCGCAAGGAGCATTATCGCAGTGTTGACATAGCATTGGTTGATTGCTTACAATTGGGTCTTCGGATGAACCAGAGTAATAGCGGTCAATCCTCATCCAGTGCATTTCACGTCCAACAGCTACTTGGTCCTTACCAACAACTGGAATATTATTTTCAACATTACAAGAAGCAACACAAACTGAACAGCTTGTACATTTATTCATGTCAATAGACATTGCCCATTTAGTACCAACTTGTCCATGTTCTGAAGTAATGCTTACTAATTCTATATCTTCTTCATTTGCAAATTTTGGATTTTTTGCATATTCATCTAAATTGGCTTCGCGGATAATGCCACGTTTTAGGTGCAAATCTTTTACAAATTCTTCATCAAGTGAGTGATGTTCTTGAGTTGAAACTAATTTATAATTTTCACCAGTTGGTTCAACAGAGGCGTTGGAGCATATCCATCTTGAATTAAGATTTTTAATATTCAATAAATTATTTGCATTTTTACCAACTTCTTTGCCCACATCACTAATAACAGTTCTGCCATATCCAAGCTCAATAACCAAAGTGTTTTGCGCAACTCCAGGCTGTAATAAAACTGGAATTTTAACAGAATTTTCGCCAACTGTAACATTAACAATGTCACCATTTTTTAAGTTCATTTCGCTTGCACTACTTGGAGCTATAGCAGCATAATTATCCCAAGCTACTTTAGAAATTGGATGAGGGATTTCTTGTAACCAACCGTTATTCGCAAAACGACCATCGCCAATAAAATAGTCTTTGGCTAAAAGGATTGAAAATCCAGAATTTTCCTTTGGGGAATCAGCTATTTTAATTTCTGAAATATTAAACGGTTTTCTTGAATTTCCATCACTTTCAATATTTACAAACCCATCGTGCAAAGCAGAATTCCAGAAAGATATAAAATCAACACTTAGTTTCTTTTTGGAATAAATAGTTTCTCGGCAACTTTCCATCAAGTAATCGTGATACAAACTTTCGTTATAAACTTTAGGACTTCCAAGAATCCAAGTTAAAAGAATGGCTTCTTTTTGACGTGTGTTAAATAATGGCGCTATAACTGGTTGGCGCAAACTGTAAACATTTTTCCTTGAATGAGCATCGCCCCATGATTCAAAATTATGATTTATTGGAAGAGTAAAATTATCATTTATTGTAGATTCGTTTGGTGAATCAACAAGTGAAATGACAAATCCAACTTTCTTTAATGCTTCATTATATTTTAATGATTTTGGAAGATGAAAACTTGGATTTACATCATAATGAATAACCGCGCCAACTTCTCCATTATTGTATGATTTAATTAATTCTTCAATTTGAGGAAAATGTAATTGCTTTCCAGTATTTACATATGCTGATTCATAATTGTACAAATCAGTATTTCCAAGAACTTCATTTAGCAAATTAACCGCAATTTGAACATCACCAGAAAGTGAATCGCCAGCATAGACAATTGATTTGCCTTTGTTCTTTATTAAATCTTCTACTAAATAATTAACTTTTATTGAATCTAAATCGTTGGATTTGGCAATTTTATCCAATGAAAATTTACTTAATTTATTTTTAACACTTGAATCAACAACAATATTTGAAGCACCCTTTTTAATTACTTCGTTTAGTAGAGCCATTACAAAATCATATTGTGCTTCTGGTTTTAGCCGCATTCTGTAATCAGAATTTGAACCTGTTAAACTTAATCCAGCTTCAACAACATATAAACGGTTAAAATTCTTTACATTAGAAAAATCCCTTTTGGAACTAAAAAGTCTAGTGTTCTCAATAAAGTTACCTTCCTTCCCTAGAAAATCGCCTTCTAAAGATAGAATTACATTTGCCTTATCCCATTTAATTGAAGGAATTTCCGCATTTCCATAACTTTTGAACCAACCGAATTTTTTGTTACAATTGTTAAACAAATCAAATGCATGAACTTCCGCAGTTGCAAATCTTTGCTTAAATTCATCCAACATTTTGCGTTCAGTTGGTGAATTTATTGAATTTGTAAGCACAACTATTTTCTTGCCAGATTTGCTAACAGAATCTAATTTAGCAATAATTTCGGAATCAGCCGTTGCCCAATTCGTTTTACTTGTTCCCTTTAACGGATTTTGTAATCTCGAAGGGTCATATAAATTATATATTGACGATTGTCCAGTTGCACATATTTTTCCTTTGTTTATTGGATGTTCATCGTTTCCATCAACTTTTATTGGACGACCTTCACGAGTTTTAATTAAAATTCCACAAGCTTCTTGACAACCGTTACATGTTGAAGCATAAAAATTTGGCTTGCCAGGTAACACGCCTTCTGGTCTATTAGTATAAGGTATAATTTCTTTTTGGTCGTGATAATCAGAACACGCTGTTGCAGCTATTGCAGTAGATACTGAAAGTAATCCAAGAAATTTTCTACGGGATAAACCATTTATACTCTCAACATTAAATCCATCAGTAACACTATCTGGAAATTCTTTGTGATTCTTTCCAGGTAAGTCAGTTGAGTTGTTTAATCCATCTAAACTTTTCCAATATTTTTTGTTTTCTTCTGACATAATATTCAATTCTAATAATTATTTAACTCGTTTTACAGCTTGATTATGAATAACAACTTTTTTTAATTTTTTATTACTATTATTTGAAGCAAATAATTTAAATGGCAAAGAAGAAAGTATCATTGCACCAATAGTACCCTTCCCAGCAATTGAAAAAAAACTTCTTCTATCTGTTTTATTTTCCATCAAATGTTTTCTCCTTTTACCTATGACAAGCTGCGCAGTGTAATGGACCTTGTTTTATGTTTTCAACATAAGGCACAAATTCTTTTGGATTTTTATGACAAGCAATACAAGCTGACATATTAAATGCTTTTACTTGTTTAATTTCTTCCATTTCTCTAACGTTTCCGTGACATGATTCACAATCAATACCAACATTTACATGAACGCTATGATTAAAGTATGCATATTCTGGAACTTTGTGAACTCTCTTCCAAGGTAATACTTTACCACTATCGTAATACTCTTTAAGTTTTATAATTTCTGGTTTATCTTTTCTTGCAACGGTGTGGCAATTCATGCAAATATTTACAGACGGAACTAATGCCTGACGCCCTTTTGTAACTCCAACATGGCAATATTGGCAATCCATACCCATAGTACCAGCATGTAATTTGTGTGAATATTTTATAGGTTGAACGGGTTGATTACCAACTCCATCCCTCTCTTGCCGAGATACAAAATATGTAGTCATAAAAGAAGCAATTATAACAAAAATAATTAAAGGAATACGTACTTTAAGAGTATAATCAAGTATAGTTTTCTTCATTTCTCTCCTATAAACAGAACCTTAAAGAAATTTAAATGGTTTATACTTAACTTTTATATACTAAAAGTTAAATGAATAAAAGACTAGATATATTATTTAATAATTATCTTGTTAAGTTAATAATTAAAAACACAAAATGTAAAATAATTTTTACTATAAAGTGAAATATTTTACATTTTGAGTTAGTACTAATTGCCTAGAAGAGAGTTAAGGTATTTTTGGAACTCTGTCATAAAGTTCATTTTCAAAGACTCATTTGCTGAATATTTTGTTCTTGCTAAAACTGCAGATTCACTAATTCCACCTTCTCTGCTACTTTTTTCAAAATTAAAAATTATTTCTTCTTCAGCGTTTTTAAGTTCTACATTTACAAACCAGTTGTAAAATATTTCTTTCCTTCCAAGATTAACCTTTTCATATTTCATTGAAGAAGTGATTAAAAAATCACCACTTTCAGCAATTTTAAAACCTTTAGAAGTTAATAAACTAGATAATGAATTTACAACATCTTTGTTGCTCTCATTAGAGACTACAAATTTAATACTATTAGCAACATTTCCTTTTTTGTGGTAAATGCTTTCATATTTGGATATTTGATCTGAAAAATTAGATGTGTGTGGACTTATAATTGAAAGTTGTTTCATTAATCCAATATTTTCATTCATCATTTCAGATGCTCTATTATAAGCGGCATATTTATAAATTTTCGAATCTGACATTTCAGCAGAGTTATCCATTGCAAAAATGGATGAATTATTGTTAGCTATTTTCTCTTCATAAACAAAGGCGGTTTCGCTTCTATTAATATAAGCTACCGCATAGTTGTTGCCATTATTATCAACACTATGTTTCCCATATTTAACATTTAATAATTTTTGATCTGATTCAACGTTGGTTCTTTTGGTAGTTTTTGCTTCGTAAGTTAAAGACGAATTTTCATCATCTGAAAACTCAGAATAATGTTCATTTAAAGTTTGGTTAACATCAATTTTTGATTCAAAAATTAGCGCTAGTTTTGCCATTGCATTTTTTTCGGCTTCATTTCTTGAATCTCCTTCCCCCACGGCAGCTAAATATCTGGAATCTGGAAAATCTTTCTCCAAGTTAACATAAACATCACTTGAAGTTTGTGCTATACAGTTTGAAAAAAAAACTAATAACAGTATTAGTAATAGCTTTCTGTTCTTCATAAATATCCTCTGATTTATGTATTAAAAAATAATACATAATTTATTTTTTTCAAAAACAATTAAATTATATATTTAAATAACATCAAAATAATTTTATTTATAAAAAATATATATACATTTAATTAATAATACATGGAGCCCTCTATGAAAAATATTTTTATTTATTTAGTATTAAGTATTCTTTTAGTTTCACTAGCTGGATGTGGTTCATCAAGAACTGTTACTCGAACATCAACTGATACAACTGTAGATTTAAGTGGCAGATGGAATGATACTGATTCCAGAATAACAGCTAAAAAAATGATTGATGGACTTTTGGAAAGTCGTTGGATTTCCGCTTTTGCAAAAGATAATACAAGAAAACCTGTTGTAATTGTTGGAACTATTAAAAATAGTTCTTCCGAACATATCCAAACAAAAGTTTTCTCTAAAGATATTGAAAGAGAATTAATTAATAGTGGCGAAGTTAAATTTGTGGCTTCTTCTGAAGAACGCTCCGAAATAAGAGATGAAAGATCAGAACAACAGCAATATTCATCAATGGAAACTGCTAAACGATTAGCAAATGAAACTGGTGCAGATTTTATGTTGCGTGGTGTAATTAGCACACAAAATGATTCTTTTGACGGACAAGCTGTAAAATTTTATCAAGTTGATTTAGAGTTAATAAATTTAGAAACTAATGAAAAAGTTTGGTTAGATTCAAAAAAGATAAAAAAACTTGTTGACCAAGCAGGTTATGGTTTCTAAATGAAAAAGATGAAATTAATAGCTAAATGCTTTTTTTTCATTTTAATATTTGCTTTTGCAGGTTGTTCTAGTATAATTACATCCACTGCACAATACCAAGAAGTTGAAGTACTAATTGCCCAGGATAATTATATAGAGGCAGTATCTGCGTTAAAAAAAAGTCAAAGAAAATATTTTGATGAAAAAGATCGTATACTTTATTGGCTAGATTTAGGTTTGCTAAATCATTATGCTCAGCAAGATTCAAGTGCTATTGAAAACTTACATTTAGCAGATAATGCAATAGAGGAATTATACACAAAAAGTGTTTCAAAGGGTGTTACTTCAATGCTTCTCAATGATAATGTATTAGATTATTCTGGCGAAGATTTTGAAAATCTTTACATAAACGTCTTTAAATCTTTATCTTATTACAGGCAAGGTTTAAGTGAAGAAGCATTGGTTGAAATTAGAAGACTAACTGAAAAGTTTGTTGAACTAGAGCAAAAGTATGAAAAAGAAATTAGTTCATTAAAGGATTCTATAAATGTAGATTCGGAAATTAAAGAAATTCCAATAAATTTTTATAGTTCTGCTCTATCACACTTCATTAGCATGATTCTTTTTCATAATGACCGTTCTTATGATGATGCTCGAATTTCAAAAGAAAAATTGTACGATGCTTTCGATAATCAACCAAATTTATACAGTTTTACCAAACCAGATTTTGACACACTTCTTTCATTTTCAGAGAAATCTAAACTAGCTTTTCTCACATTTGTTGGACAAGCGCCTTCAAAATATGAATATACTTTTAGCATTGATACTTTCGAAAACTTAGTTATTATTTCAATTTACGAAAATGACAAATGGACTGAATTTTCCACTATACCATGGGAAGGTATAAATGGCGGATTACATGCAAAATTTGCTGTCCCTAAAATGAAGAAAAAAGGTTCAATTGTTGATAAAATTGAGATTTATGTAAATGGTAAATACATGGCTGATTTGACAAAACTAGAAAGTATTGAGGACATTGCTGTTGAAACATTTAAGAGAGATGAAGCAATTATATATTTGAAAAGTCTTGCCAGAACAGTTACAAAAGCAATTGCAAATGAGGTTTTAAATAAAGAACTGGACAAAAAAACTGGAGGTGGAGATTGGGGTGGATTAACACGTTTAATTTCAGGTGCTTTAATTAATTCCACAGAAAATGCGGATTTACGAATAGCTCATTTCTTTCCTAGCATTGCCTATGCTGGTAATGTTGAAATATCTCCAGGCACTTATAATCTTGAAATTATTTATAAAGGAAAAAACAACAATATAATAGCAACTGATAAATTTGAGAATTACAAAGTAGCAAAGACAAAAGACATTGATTTTATTGAAACATATTTATTGAAATAATTAACTAACAAGAGGAAACTATGAAAAAGAACACACTTTTAATTTTTACTGCTTTAACAATTTCACTTCTGTTATTTTCGTGTGGTGGTTCAAAAAGCCTTTCCGAAACTGAAACTGGTGATATTCCAGAATGGTATTTAAATACCCCAACATCAGAGAATTATATCTTTGAAGCTGCTTCTGCCACTTCTCGTGATATGGATTTGGCTTTAAATAAAGCTGAAACTGAAGCTCGTGCAAAAATTGGAAGAACAATGACTTCTAAAATTAATTCAATGCAAAAGAAATTTGAAGAAGAAGTTGGTGAAGGTGAAAATTCTGAACTTCTATCCCAGTTTACTCAAGCTACAAAAGTTATTGTTTCAACCGAGTTAAATGGTAGTAGAGTTAAAGAGAAAAAATTTGTGAAAGATGGTTCAAATTGGAGGACTTATGTATTAATGGAATATCCAATTGGAGCTGCTCAAAAAGCATTTTTAAATAAAATTAAAGATAACAATAATTTATATACTCGTTTTCGTGCAACAGATGCAATGAAAGAAATGGAAGCAGATATTCAAAAATATGAAGAATGGAAAAAGAATAATTAGTAAATATTCTTGAAATTAAAATAAAAAACCAATCTAATATTTAGATTGGTTTTTTATTTTGTATATTTTTGGCTTGTTCCTTAACTTTTATCAATATACTGATTTATATATTTTATTAATTCAGTCCCTACTCTTCTAATTCTCCTATCGGTTTGTTCATCAATACAATTGTCATTAACATCAAACTTTTGATTCACATAAGAAATAGAAGTTGTATGTGGCAAAACTAGTCCACCAATATGAGCACATACACCACGTAATGCTTCAATTGATTTTATTGCCCCCATCTCTCCATCAGCAATTCCAAGGAGTGTTATTGGCTTGCCACATAGTTGAGATGGATAACCAAGATTTTCAATAACTAGTTTAATAACGCTGCTATAACTTCCATTGTATTCAGGTGTTGCAAGTATAGCTCCATCAGCTTCACCTACAATTTGCTGTAATCTTTTTCTGTCTTCATTCATAATTCCAGAACCAGGATTTGGTAGATCAAAATCTCTTGGATCTATAATTGTTACACTAAAATTATCATGTTTTTCTATTTCATTAACAGCTAGCTTTAATGATTTTCTAGTGTAACTATTTTTTGAGACACTTCCAATAATTGCTACTATTTTGTATTTATTATCTTTCAAATATATCCTTTACTCTTTCACACATATTTATTGAGGTTGCTAAATTACAACCTCAGTGTTATTTATATTATTAATTAAACATGTTTAGTTTTAAACCCTTTTTGCATCCAACCTTTAGCTAAAATTAAGCCTATTGGTGAAAGTATTGCAATGAAACCATAAATTAACCACATCATTTCTGTATTCATTTCTGCTGGAGCTAATCCCTCTGGACAGTAGTTCATTAAGAACCATCCAGAATATAATGATGTTATAACTTTTGTTAAAAACCAAGGAAATTGACCAATTCCCATGTAAATTCCTGTCATATTTTTAGGAGCAATTTCTGCAACCCATTGCAAAAATCTTGGTTGCCACATCGCTTCTCCAATAGTCATAATTACTAGATATGCCATAAGAGTATAAATATTTGGTCCAAGTGCAAGAATAAATGTTGGAGATGCCATTACAAAAGTTCCAATAATCATCATTGAATAAGTATTCTTTTTTACAGTAAGTGCTGTAACAACTGGAGTAAGAACAAATATTAATAATGGATTTAAATTAACGAAGAAATCGAAATTGTCACTTACAAATCCTTCAAAAGCTCTACTTGTATAAAGAGGTAATGTAAGCCAATTGTGCGCAAAAAGAGTTTGAACAGGAATTAGAATAAAGATAAAATACATAAAACGTTTGTCGCGAATTGGGAAATTTTTCAAATAGAATTTTAATTTTTCTTTTGCTGACATTTCGCCCATCTCATCAACTTCCTCTTCTACTACTTCTGTTTCAGAATCTTTTGCATCTTGTATTGCTTTTGCTATAGCTTTTTTTGACATTACAACTGCAACTACAGCAATTCCCACAACAGTGAAAATTGAATACGCCCAAAATACTCCATCAATCCCAAAAGATTTACGAAGTGATGGTTGAATTAGTGCAGGAATAAATCCGCCAAGATTCATCAATGCATACAACATTGCATAACCCATTGCAGATGTTTTTGAATTAGTAAATTGTTTAACACCAGCATACGCAGCAGGTTGATAAATTCCATAACCGATTATTACGCCAATTATACCAAGAATTGAAAATAAATGAGCACCACCCCAAAGTCCTGTGCTTCCAAGTGAAGGTGACAAAGCGAGAATTATTCTACCACCTAACATAAAAAACAATGCAATAAGAATTGCCTTTCTAATTCCAATCCAATCAACTGTTGCTCCAAGAAGCAGCATTGCAATTGTAATTCCAGCTGTTAAAAATCCAACCATTCTGCCTGCATCAATATCGTCAAGTCCAACATATTGATTAAAAAATATAGCCAGTAAACCAACAATTCCAAAATAAACTAAGCCTTCAATTACATATGAAAGATTTAATCCAAATAGTGCCCTAGATGTATGTGCTAAATCAATAAATGGCTGAACCAACTCATTTACAATTTTGCCCAATCCTTGTTTTTCATTATTATCACTCATTTTCCACCATTATTTCTTAAAGAATATTAACTTCATTATTTATATGTATATTAAATTTATTTTTTACTTCATTTTGAATCATTTTTGAAAATTCTACAATTTCATTTCCAGTTGCATTTCCATAGTTGACAATTACTAAAGCTTGCTTTTCGTGAACTCCAACATTACCAATTCGCTTCCCTTTTAATCCGCATTGTTCAATTAACCAACCAGCAGAAATTTTTATACTGGTTTCACTTTCGGGATATCCATTTAAATCAGAGTACTCACTTATTAATTGTTCATATTTCTCTTTTGAGATAATAGGATTTTTAAAAAAACTACCAGCATTTCCAAGTATTTTGGGATCAGGCAATTTACTTTTACGAATTGATATTACAGCTTTTCTGACATTTTTGGAAGTTATTTCAGATTTTTTCTTTCCAGAAAAATAATTATTAAGTGGAGCATAATTTAGATTTACTTTCTTTTGTTTTGGCAATTTAAAGAGAACCGAAGTAATTACAAATTCATTTTTCAACTCATTTTTAAATATGCTGTTTCTATATTCAAAATTACAATGGTTGTTTGGGATTGTTATAAAATATCCAGAGTTGCACATTAAACCAGAGACACTATCAATTATATCTTTAACTTCAACGCCATAAGCACCAATATTTTGAATTGGTGCAGCGCCAACATTGCCTGGAATTAAAGATAAGTTTTCCACACCGCTCAAACCGTTATCAACACAGTATTTCACAAAACTATCCCACTCAACACCAGCATCTGCTTTTATAAATATTTCTTCATCAGTTTCATGAAATTTTTCAATTTCTGAGTTATTTAATTTTATAACAATTCCATCAAAATCTTTTGTGAATAGAATATTACTCCCACCGCCGAGTATTAATCTCTTCTCCGAAATGTAATTCTTATCATCTAATAATTCTTTTAATTCTGAGAGGTCAGCTACTTCTGCAAAGTATTTTGCAATAACATCAACTTTGAAAGTGTTAAATGGTTTGAGTGAAACGTTATTTTCTATTAGCATTATTATATTTTTATTTTCCAACTGTAAAGTTAAAAGTATGAGACGATAAACACAAAGCTAAAAATTATTCATCCATTTTATTTTTTTAGTGTAAAACTTCAAAATTGCCGCCAATTAACTTTTCTAACTGTTTCGCCATTTGATTGTAAAATAATTGCACCCTCAATATCTGTGCGATATAACTTAACTTTACTTTTAGTAAATCTATCCACAATCATTTTTGTTGGATGACCAAAACTATTATTCTGTCCAGCACTAATAAGTCCAACACTTGGAGTAACTGCATCAATAAATATTTGTGATGAACTTGATTTGCTGCCATGATGCCCAATTTTAAGTATGTCTGAATCGAGAAATTTTCCATAATTGGCTATCAGCAATCTTTCCGATTCCTTTTCGGCATCGCCGACTAGAAGAAAAGTATTTTTCCCGTGGACAATTTTAATAACTCCACTTTGGTTATTTGAGTCAAAATGTTTGTATTCACTGTTTGTTGTATCGTTCAAAATATAAAGAGCTAAATTTCCAAAAATCATCTTCTTTTTGGAATAATAATTAAGTTTTACATTATTTTCGTAAATAATTTTCTCCAAATCCACATCCTTTTTTTGAGATGTATCAATCTTAGGCTTATATATTTCTTTAATCCAACCATTTTTGATTAAAGAAAGAAAACCTTTATAATGATCACTATCAACGTGGGATATAAATCCATAATCAATTTGTTTAATTGAAAATCGTCTTAATAATGGCGCAATAACTCTCTCACCATTATCAAATTCCAACGAAGCATTTCCAGCATCTATTAAAGCTATTTTATTGTTTGGAAATTTTACTAATATTCCATCTCCTTGACCAATGTCAATCATAACTACTGAAAGTAAACCATCAGGCAAGAGTTGCCTATCATCTATTTGAAGAAAATAGAAAAGATTTAACCCAACAAATAAAAATAGAATTAGTGTGGCATAAATATTTGTAAACTCCTTAATTGAATAAATAATTATAGAAAAGAAAAGATAAAATATTATTCCATCCAGAAAAGAAAAGTTTGGAATGTATAAAAACGAATATTTTAAGTTTCCGGTAATATCAACAATCATCAACAATAAATCAGTAACTAACATATTAGCTGAGCCATAATAGAGCGCAAATAATGAAGAGATTGTTGAAACAGAAATTGTTAGCACTCCAAGTCCAACAATAATTGCAATAAGTGGAATAACCAAAAAATTTGCGAACAAGGATATAATTGAAAGCTTTTGAAAATACATCAACGTAAATGGAAGTGTTCCAATTTGTGCAGAAAAAGAAACCGCGCAAAAAAGCATTAAATATTTTAAGAATTTATTTTGCGTAGTTATTTTTTCGCTGAGAATTGGATATACAACTAAAATTGATAAAACTGCAGAAAACGACAACTGAAATCCCGGATTAAATATTTCATTCGGATTAATTAAAAGTAATATAAGCGCTGCAATTGCAAGCGCATTTACTGAATTGTAATTTCGGTTTGACAAGTAAATTAAGAACATAACAACAATCATAATTGTGGCTCTAAAAACTGATGCTGGTGAGTTTGTAATTAACAAAAATCCAATCAATCCAATAATTATTAAAAATGTACGCGGATAAATAGAAAGGCGGCTGAACAGAAACATGAATATTAATACAATAAAACCAACATGAAGTCCAGAAACAGCAAGCACATGAATAACTCCAGAATTTATAAAACTCTCTTTGGTTTCATAATCAATTTCGCTTCTATCAGCTAGTAAAAGTCCTTTTAACAACGATGCCGTTTTAGCATTATGTGAAATATTTATTTTACTGGCAATCCACTTTCTCCCTTCAAAAATTAGATTATGAAATATATTAACAGACGATTCAATAATGTTTACATCCTTAATTTCTCGAATGTAGATTATTCCAACAACATCTTTAGATTGTAAATATTTGTAATAATCAAATTCTCCAGGATTGCACTCCCCTTTTGCCTTTCTTAAAGTTCCAACTAGTTTTACTTTATTCCCAATATCTAAACTAGAATAAAGTCGCACTAGTTTATTGTAACTATCACTTGAAATATTACATTGAAATTTACTTTTAATAAATGTTGTTGAATCATGCACAATAACAGAATCCGACTGAACAAGCAATTTGAATTCATCGTTATGTAGCAACTCTATATTTTTAATTTCTCCATAGATTTCAGTTCCAGAAATTTTTGTTTGTTGAAAAGGATATTGAACATCGCCATTATTCCTTAATATGGAATAAGTTGCACCAAAGAGCATACTGTTAATTAATAGTACAATAATTAACATGTAATTATTCTTTTTGAAATGAAAAAATACTGCTAAAAGTGTGAGAATAATAATTATGGAAATACTATAAGGAATTTGTATTAGTAGATATTTTTCACCAATAATGCCAACTACAAATGCTATTACATATTTTATTAGTGGATAATTTTTCATTATCTCCAATTCCAATTAACATTTATTCATGTTTTAACAACTTTTTAATACAAATCAATAAGAGCTGATTTAATTTGACTTAAATCTTTTATTTTTGTCATCAGATTATAAGAGCCAAATCCAGCAGAAATTGTAAGAGTTGGATTATTTGTATGCCCTTTTACGCTAATGTTTTCCAAATTTCCATGATCTGAGCATATAAGAAGCGTGGTATTATCAGCAACTTTGGAAATTATTCTAAATAAGAATCTATCTAAATCATCTAGCAGAATATCAAAATCCTCTTTATTTCTACCATGTCCTAGATGGTCAGTAAAGAAGTATTCAAAAAGTGTAAATTGATTTTCAGAAGTAATTTTGAGAAGCCTATCTGCCGCAGTTTCAGGAGAAATAATTGGAATATTATAACTCATTTTAGTATTCCAACGTCTGTTTGTAATATCAGCGGAAATAGCCTTTTCGTTAAGTAAATCTACTAAAGCAAATAATTGCACATCACTTGCCAAAGCCATTAAAGTTGTAACATTAAGTCTTTTTCTTCCAGAATTTATATAGTCAAAAAAGATTTGTGGAAATGCATTTGCAAAATTTACTTTCAAACCTTTCTTAATAAATGAATTGAAGATATTTTCAGTCTCTATGATAGGTTTTAATGTTGAAAATGGAAATGGTCCAAAATGCCTTCCAACAATTTTAGAAGCATTTACACCACAAAATATTGAAGTCTGTCCAGTGCCACTTTGAGGTAAACCTTCTACATTCATATTTGCATCAACTGGAAAAATGTATTTATTACCTTTAGAAATACTTTGATTTTCGAGATGTGGAGTTTCGCCAAATATTTCATTTAGAAATTTAAATTGCTTTTGAAAAAACGGATTTTTTAGTGTATCATTTTTCCCAATACCAACTCCATCAAGAAAAATAACTAATGTAGAATGCATAAATATCAACCCAAATAAGGTATAAACAACAGCAAACCAATAAGAATAAATAGAAATAATATTGTAATAAAAAACGCAAAAACCCTGCTGTTCGATTGAATAAAATTACCAATTCCCAAAAGGATTAAAGACCAGATGAATACAAGTATTTCCATAATTGAAAATGCATAAGCTGCAGTTTCTTTCATCATAAATGGTGATGGATTTGAAAATAGCCAATATTTTCCAAACAGTGCAAATTCTATTGGCAAAAGTATTAGTAAAAAAAGTATGGTAGGAATTTGCGAAAAGACTAAAACTGCTAGATTATCTTTATACCGTGTTAGAATTCCTCTATTTTTAAGAACAATTTTTTGCAATAATGGAAATAAAAGAATAAATGCAAGAATAATTCCAAATCCAATTCCAAAATTTATGCTCAAATAATATTGATATTCAACTGGTTTTATTATTACTGATTGTGCAAAAAAAGAAGTTAAAACTAGTTTTGAAACTAAAAGTACCAAAAGGAAAAGTAAATAATTTTTGTGATCTGAATAAATTATTTTTTTTAATGCTTTTGAAGGAGTTTCAATCAGAAGCCAAATTGAAGAAAATAAATCAATATTTGGATATTTATCTCTAAGTAATGAGCCACAATTTGAGCAATTCATTTTGAAATAATCATTTTCAGAATTGCAATTTTCACATTTTATTTTGTTTTTCATCTTTTATTCATTTTATATTCTTAATATAGTCCAAATACTCTAATTAAACTTATTTTAGTTAGAAACAAAAACAGTCTAAATTTTGATGCTACTTTAGCAAAATCATTTTTTTTGCTTCTGAATAATTATTCGTGATTAATTTATAAAAGTAAATTCCATTAGATAATCCTTCCGCATCAAATTCGATATTATGAGTCCCAGCTGGTTTTACTTGATCCAATAATATTTTAATTTCATTTCCCAATACGTCATAGATTTTAATTGTGACGTAACTACTCTCAGGAATATAGTAACTTATGATGGTTGTAGGATTAAATGGATTAGGATAATTTTGTTCAAGCACAAATTTATTTGCTGTATTTATGTTAAAATTGTTATTTTTGATGGAAGTGCTAAGGTCATTCTTTAGAATATATAAACCTTTCTCATTATTACTAACATAAAAATAATTATCATAAGCTTTTACTAAATAAGTATAGCCATCAGATGAGAATCCACCAACTTTCATAACATTACTATTTGGAGTGTTTTTATAAATCTCGACTCCAACTCCATCAGTAGCAACATAAATAAATTCGTTAGTCACTGAAACATCGCGACACCAATTCCCAACTTTAATTTTCTTTGTTATGTTTGTTATACTTGGTTTTGAACAATCTAATAATAAGAACTCACCACCTGTCATGGTTAACCCATTTGTGATATAAAGAAAATCATTTAGATATTCTATATCTATTGCCTGTCCATTTGTTTCAACACTTGAAATTAAAGATAATTTCTTATTTTCATCTAACCGTAATACTAATAAACTTGACGAATAACCTTGGGCATATACATATCCGCCATAAGAAGTACAATCATAAATTACATGATTCTCTAATTTATAATGATCTATTTGATGAACATCTCCAATATTTTGAATATCGAAAAGAGCGATACCACCAGTAGAACCATCCCAACTATAAACACTTGCAAAAAGGTTTTTATCTGTAATACTTATACCTTTAATCTCACCCCATAAAGAGTCAAGTTTTAGACTATACATTTCATATATATTAGAAGGATTTCCAATATTTAACACGAGTAAACCATTTTCACCGTTTCCTAGAATCGCAAAAGTTGTATCAATCGCAACCATACTATAGCATCTTCCTCCAGTATTTGGAGTATAAGAACCAATTATTTTTGGATTATCTTTATCAGAGATATCAATTACTCTAAGTTGATTTTTAGAAACAAGAAATAGATTGTTTTTTAATAAAACTATATCATGATATTCTTGCCATTCAATAGGCAAATATGATACTACACTGCAATTACTGGTGTTAATTTGAGAAAATAGTGGAATATTTATAATAAACAAAAAAATAATTATGTGTTTTTTCATTTGTCAACCAAAAAATTATTAGACATTAGAATACTGTTAAAAGTCAATATTTGTTTAAAGAAATACACTATTTTAAATATAGCAGTTTTCTTGTAATAATTTCCTTTTTATTTGATGCAATTCCTGTAACATCTATTCTAAGAATATATAATCCAGTAGCTACACTCATTCCAAAAGAATTCTTTCCATTCCAAATAAATGAGTAAGAGTTTTTAGCATTTTTGTTCCTTTCAATATCTATAACCTTTTGACCAAGAATATTATAAATACTAATATTGATATTTGATGGTTCATTAAGAACTAGTTTAACTTTTACTTGGTTATTAAAAGGATTTGGATATACTTCAACAGACAAAGAATCGGAATCAGTTTGAGAGTCTTCTTCTATTGCTGTTAGACCACCTTCATCAAATGGATTTTCCATAAAATGTAATGTATCATTTGGCTCAAGTGCAAGCAAAGCAGTAAAATCTGTTAATAAATTATGTTGTATTGCTAAATTTACAATTCCTAGAGTATCAAGATTATCTGCATTAAACATATCGTTTAGTACTTCATTTGCTAAAAGTGAGGGAATTAGAACTTCATATTTTGTGCTATCATGTGAAAATAAAAAATCAAAGTTCTTTTCTATTGGTGTATCAATTCCCACAAACGTAGCAGACATCTTAAAATTAGCCTTGCTTTGTCCATTGGTTTCTGCGATAAAAAAGAGTGGTTTGTTGGGGTCGTTAGGTATTGGATTCACTTCTCTAATTTCAACTAGATTTCCATTCCCTTCATCGACAACAACATCAATTTTCAAATCTTTCAGTAAAGGATTTAATGCATAATTAGACAATGATGTTATATAATCCCAATCATTTTTATATGTTTCAAAATGAACTCCACCGCTATTTGAGGCTATTTCACTTAACAAATATCCACTTCCATAATACAAGTTATTATCTATAATAATTGAAGGAGGATTAATTGACAACCCATCAAGAAGATTTATAGTATTAAATTTTGGAATTGTATCGAACTTAGACAAATAATTAATTGCAAACTCATTAGTTGACATTTCCGTGTATATTGAATCTGAGTTACTGAAAAGGACACATTTGTCGAAAGAACTTATTGTGTATTCATTACTAATGGATGTAAGTAAATTCGGTAGCAACAAATTTCCAGATGTTTCATTAAGGCGAAGGAGTGGGGGCGACATAATTGATCTCATTGCTCCATCATCTTTTATCTGCCACATATCTACAACAACTATTAAACCATTTCGTATCTTTTTTGAAATTATGGTTGGTTCACCGCTAGCAGTCATGAGTTCAATTTTGACATCTGGATCATCGTAACTCAGAATACCGACAAAATTGTGGTCAAATTCTTCTGGAAAATATTCGCCAATATTTCCTTCCTCGTTTCTATAAAGCGTTTGAGCAGTAGCTTGAAAATGATTTGAACTGAGTGTGGGAATATAATGTTTTGCTAACAACTCACCCTCATTTCTGTTATAATCAAAGTAAGTAACTAATCTTCCTCCTTTAACAAAAAAGCTGTCAAGAGGAGTTAACATTTGATCTAATTGGTCTTGGTTAATTATATCATCATAGCCATGTCTATAAGCAGTTAAAATATCTGCTTTGTTAAAACTTGGAACTGCTGCCATGATATTGTTAAAATATTGAACATCTGCAAACTCTTCAATTCCTTCAAAATCCCAACTATTTCTAGCATCATAATCGCAAAAAATAATATTCGGTCTCTTGTTAATAGAAATTGAATCTGCGAATGAACTTTCTTGGAAATCATTTAGTAAGCTATTAACAGAAGTTTGAACATAGTTTTGCCAGCCATTTGAAATGTTTTTTATCTTGTCTGTACCAGAAACAATTATATTAAATTGGTCACCTTCCTTCATTCCAGCATTCATGACACTTGAAATATTAGGCAATAATAAATCAATGTTTTTACTTTTATTTCCACTTAAATCAATTGCATAAAGGTTTTTTGTGGGAGATAAATCTTGCTCTAAATTAAAAAACTCACTTGGCAAAATGCCTAGTTGGAAATAAGATTTTTGAGATTTATCTTCAAATCCTGTAATAAATTTACCGTTACTAAAAGTAGTAGTATAAGATAGCTTAAGTGAATTCTGCTGACTTATATCATCTACTAACAAGTATGAGAAGTTATAACCTAGAGTATCTGTTAGATTAGAGAAAGTATTTTGAGGAAATTCAATTATATTTGGTTCACCCCATGAATCCATTTTCTTTCGGAATAAAATTTCAACAGGTTTAGTGTTGCTATTGTTGGCAAATAGCATTCTAAAGGGAAGTTCAGCTGTTGCATTTTTCCCAACCCATTTAACAGGAGTAATCATATTTATTTTAACTTTTCTAAAACTACCCGATTCTAGAGGATAGACATGAAGTTCGTATTGATTTCCCTTTTTCTTCAAAAGCGCTGGATCACGTTTATTTGTAACAATACTATCATAAATTGCTGTAGCTGTCCAAGTATCAAGCATAGTTGCTTGCATTACGCTATCACCAATCCACAACCACATATCGTTAATTACTGAACCTTCAGGCAATTCGAAACGATGAATAACTTCTACATTTTTATTGCCTGGGAATTGATTGTGGTCAGCATATTCAATATAAAGAGATTGTTCGAAATACCCACCATGAGGTTCAACAACTAAAACAACCTTATCCATATAACCGGGTTTGGAACTTCCAACAGCATCAGTTAATACTGATAATTCATTTGAAGCCATTAAATAAGAATTTGCGAATATTGAAAAGAAAAATATTAGTGAGTGTAATAAATAAGTTTTCATGATGTTATCCCTACTAAGTTTTTATAAAATTTATTATTATTGCAATTAAAATCTGTACTTTATGCCCAATTCCGGCTGATGTGTAATAGGATTTTCTGTTACATCAAAATCAAAAAGTTGAGCATCAACATATGCGTCAACTAAATTCAAGAAATATGATATTCCAAGAATCAAAGCATATTTATCTCGTTCATCTCTATAATCATTTCTTCTATCCCTATAAAATTCAATTGCATTTCCACTACTCACACTCTCTTTATATAAATCTCCATAATCTTTGTATAATTTATCGTTCTCAATATAAAGATAAGTAAACCAACCTAGAACACCCCAAACAACTGGAGTTTTCCAAAAGGCTTCGTTGTAAAACTGTCCCCAACCTGGAATTAGTGCGCTTCTTGCAACCGCTCCCCAAGGGGATTTTGTCATTACAAAAGTTGAATCATTTTGTTCATTTGTTTGTGATGAATCAGCTAAAGTTTGTCCACTAGATGTAGCAACTAATAGTAAAACAAGAATCAATATTTGAAGTCTAATTATTTTCAATTGTAGCAAAAAGGTCCAATAATCTTTCTAATTCATCGTCAGAATAAAATTCAATTGAGATACTTCCAGAATTGTCTTTTTTCTGTTTACAAATAACTTTTGTACCAAATATTCCACGAAGTTTTTCTTCAAGACTTGCGTTAAAAATATAATCAGTTGAATTTATTACATTTTCTTTCTTTGGCTGGTTTTGTGAAGGTTTTATTGAACCTTGTTTTACAATCTTTTCAACTTCTCTAACAGAAAGCTTATCTTTTAATATTTTTTCAAAAACAGCTAACTGAGAGTTTTCATCTATTAAACCCAAAATAGCTCTTGCATGACCAGCGCTTATTTTGTTATCAATTAATGATTGCTGAATTATATTAGGAAGTTTTAGAAGCCTCATTGAGTTAGTAACTGTTGAACGTTCTTTGCCAACTTTATCGGCAATTTCTTCTTGTGAAAGATTGCATTCAACCATCAATTTGCGATAAGTTTTTGCAATTTCGATAGCGTTTAAATCTTCTCTTTGAACATTTTCAATTAGAGCAAGCGCTAACATTGCTTCTTTTGTATCAACTTTAATTACATATGCTGGAATATCTCTTAATCCAATTTCTTTTGATGCACGCAAGCGTCGTTCACCAGAAATCAATTCAAAATGTTTATCAACTCTTCTAACAGTTATTGGTTGAATTAATCCATTTTCGATAATTGAGTTTTTCAAATCATCCAACGCACCTGGTTCAAAGTTAGTACGTGGTTGATAAGGATTTGGGAAAATATTATTTGTTGGAATCTTTGATAAAATATCAACCGATTCGCCATCATCTCTACTAATTTCGGATTCAGAGATTGTAATTTTTTCTTCTAAACTATCTTTATTAAAATTTGGATTAATTAATGCACCAAGTCCACGACCTAAGCCTGTTTTCATCTTACTCATCTATTTTCTTAATTATTTGTGTACGTTCTATTAATTCGGAAGCTAATTGCATATAATTTCTTGCACCAGTTGAAATAGAATCATATAACAACACTGGTTTTGCATGGCTCGGAGCTTCTGATATTCTTACATTTCTATGAATTACAGCTTCAAAAACTTTTGCACCAAAATACTTATTTACTTCATCTCTAACTTGATTTGATAATTTTAATCTCTGATCAAACATTGTTAAGAGAACACCCTCAATTGAAAGTTTTGGATTTAAATTTTTTCTCACAAGGTTTATTGTATTTAAGAGTTGACCTAAACCCTCGAGTGCAAAATACTCGCATTGAACAGGAATTATTACAGAGTTTGAAGCAGTTAATGCGTTTAGAGTTAATAATCCTAGCGATGGTGGACAGTCGATAAAAATAAAATCGTATTTACTCTGCAAATTTGATAATGGTTCAGTTAATTGATGCTCTCTGTTTTCCACCGAAACTAATTCAATTTCAGCACCAACAAGATCAATTGTTGATGGAAGTATATCCAGGAATGGCATATATGTTGATTGAATTGCATTTTCTGCATTTTCCAACCCCATCAAAACATCATAAACCGATGGATTATTTCTTTCAACGCCTAATCCAGAAGAAGAATTTGCTTGAGGATCAATATCCACTAAAAGAGTTCTGTATTCGGCAGCTGCTATTGATGCAGATAAATTTATGGCAGTTGATGTTTTTCCAACGCCACCTTTTTGATTTGCAATTGAGATTATTGGCATATTTCCTATCAGTCAATTTATGAAGCCCAACTTCGTTTATAATTTATATCTTACACAAAAGAAGTTGGGCTTATTTTGTATTTTATTATTCAAGTATTATTTTTATAATTCTATTTCTTGACCATATTTGAGAACTATTGCTTTTCTTCCAATTGCCTCAATTTTTGACTTAAACTCATTAGGGCTAGCTTCAATTACGGGAAAAGTGTTAAAATGAATTGGAATTGAAACATCTGCGTTCAAAAATTCGGCAGCTTTTACTGCATCATCAATTCCCATTGTAAAATTATCACCAATTGGAAGCAATGCATAATCAATTCTGTTCATTTCTCCAATCAATTTCATATCCAAAAATATTCCAGTATCGCCAGCATGATATAGAGTTTTGTTATCAATTGTAACAATAATTCCAGAAGGTTCACCGCCAAAATGATTATCACTTGTTAGTGAACCATGATGAGCTATTGTAAACTTCACTCTTCCAAATTCAAATTCGTGACTACCACCAATATGCATATTATGAGCATTTAAGCCTTTTTCGATACAATAATTAGCAAGCTCATATACTGCAATCACTGTAGAATTGCATTTTTTTGCAATTTTTATTGTATCGCCAAAATGGTCACCATGAGCATGCGTTAGCAAAATATAATCGGCATAAACTTCATCAGATTTTACTGGTGAAGTAGGATTTCCATCTAAGAATGGGTCAATCAAAATAACTTTTCCGCTATCAGTCGTAATTTGAAAAGCAGAATGTGAAAAATATCTAAGCTTCATGATTTACTCCTATTTGATAAATCTAATTCCACTAATTTTAGTTGTATAATTTAATATTTTTAAAATTATAATTCAGAATTGTTTTTGGTGCTTTTCAAAAGGACTCTTAAAAATCCAAATATGGCTTGAAAAGCGTGCATTTTGCTTTTATTGTTATTATATATAATTGGAATTTTAACATATCCAATAGAGTTTTTGTTAAGAGTAGCATTAATTAACATTTCTGTTTCTGCTTCAAATCCTGTTTCAAATGGCAATATAGATTTAATTATTTCTTTCCTAAACGCTCTAAAACCACTTTGACTATCTAATATTTTAATTCCAACTTTTTTTGAAAGTAGCCAACTTGTTATTTTATTGCTAATAATTCTTTGTAACGGCATCCCTTTAAGTGAATGAAGTCTATTTCCAATAACTAAATCGTAATCCTTTAATGCAGCTACAAATTCTGGAATTTGTTCGGGCAAATGTTGTAAGTCTGCATCAATAGCGACAACAAAATCACAATTAAACTCAAGTGATTTCAGAAGTCCAACTTTTAAGGCATATCCTTTTCCACGATTTTTGCCGTTAGAAATTAAAGTAACTTTGTCATTCGGTTCAAGTAATTCCTTGCTTCCATCAGTAGAACCATCATCAACGCAAATTATATTTGAAGAAAATAGAGATACTCGTTGAAGTAATTCATCAAGGAATTCAATTTCGTTAAAGATTGGAATAACAACGCAAATATTATTTTGATTTATTGAATAGTTCAAAAATGCCCTTTACTCCTTTATGTTGTTTAGGTTCAATGCGTTTTGATAAATATTTACGAACAGAATCGCGCGATAAACCTCGATATAACTTACCATCTTCTGCAATTGAAATTGAACCAGTTTCTTCAGAAACAATTAAGCAAATCACATCGGATTGTTCGCTCATTCCAAGTCCAGCTCTATGTCTCATTCCAAGAGGTAGTTTATCAAATTTTGTTGAACTAGAAAGTGGCAAAGTACAACGAGCAGCAAGAATAATGTTATTTTTCATAATAACTGCGCCATCGTGCAAAGGCGAACGAGGGAAAAATATTGAGCGAAGCAAGTTTGAACTTACTTCAGAATTAATTTTTTCGCCAGTGTCAATAAAACTTTTAATTCCAATAGTTCGTTCAATAACAATTAATGCACCGTGTTGATGTTGTGACATTTCAAATGCGGCAGTTGTTAAAATATCCGCAACCTCATCATCAGTTTCATTCTTTTTTAGAAATCTTGAACCAAAAGGTCGTTTACCTAATAAAAGTAAAAATCGTCTAATTTCTGGTTGGAACAGAATAATAAATGCAATTACCCAAATATCAGTTAATAACTTCAATAACCATCCAAGTGCTTTCAGGTTACCAGCTTGAGCAATAAACGAAAAGAATAGTACAACTATTAATCCAAGAAATATTTGAGCGGCAATTGTCCCTTTAATAATTGTATAAATTTTATAGATAATAAATGATACCATTGCGATATCAAGTAAATCCAAAAAAGAAAAGGACATAAAACCTATTTTAAATATTTCAAACATTTATTATCAATTAGTTAGTAGTTTATTTATGCGTTTTAATTGTATTGCATTTTTCACATTATGAGTGCGAACAATTTTTGCTCCTTTAGTTATAGCATCGGTCTCAAGAATAATAGTTGCAATATCTCTATTTTCAACATCTAAATTTAATGATTTTCCAATTAAGGATTTCCTTGAAACACCTATCAATAAAGGAGTTTCTAAAGTTTGAAATTTAGCTAAATTTCTTAGTAATTCATAATTATGATTTACACTCTTGCCAAAGCCAATACCAGGATCGATAATTATTGATGAAACTCCAAAATTTTTAGATAATTCAATTTTTTGTTTCAAGAAAGAAAATACCTCATCAAAAACATTTTTATATTTTGGACTTTCCTGCATTGTACGTGGTTTACCTTGCATGTGCATAACTACAATTGAAGCGTAATATTTTTTAACTTTTTCCAACATTTTTGCATCAGAAAGTCCAGAAATATCATTAATTATTTTTACTCCACATTGTAAAGCAGCTTCTGCAACTTCCGATTTTGTTGTATCAATTGAAATAATTGTGTTAGGTTTATGCTTAAAAATGCTTTCAATTACTGGAATTGTTCTGCTAATTTCTTCATCAATTGAAACTTCTTCTGCTCCAGGACGCGAAGATTCGCCACCAATATCAATTATATCAGCTCCGTCTTCAAGCATTTCTAGAGCATGTTCCGTTGCTGAATTGATACTAAAATATTTACCGCCATCTGAAAATGAATCTGGAGTAACATTTAAAATACCCATTACAAAAATGTGCTTTTCGGTAATTAGTTTTTGATAGAAATTATTTGACAAATATGAGCCTATTTTAATTACTTTATTTTTTCTTGGATTTATTGATTTTGAGCGTTTAACCCAAATGCTTCATCAGTTTCTTCCCAAACTTCTAAATTTGACATAAGCTCGTCATTATTTATTGGCAATTTACGAGCTAATTCCACAGCTTCAAATTCATCATTAGCTTCAATAGTAGAGTTACAAAATCCAGAATGATAAATATTTACATTAAATTGCTTCAAAGATTATCCCTTTTTAACAAAAATTTACGAAACCAAATTTTTCAACTCAGTTGTTGCGGCGGAAATATTATCTTGTCCAAAAATGGAAGAACCAGCAACAAAAATATCGCACCCAGCAGCGGCAATTTTTTGAATATTTTTGGAAGTAACGCCGCCGTCCAATTCAATTTCAAAACTAAGATTCATTTCCTCTCTCATTTTTGCCAATTGAGAAACTTTATTTAAAGTTGATTCAATAAATTTTTGTCCACCAAAACCTGGATTTACTGACATAATTAATACAAAATCGACAAATTCGAGAACTTCTGTCAAAGTACTAACTGGCGTTGAAGGATTTAACACAACTCCAGCTTTTGCACCCAAATCTTTAATTTTAACAATAGTTCGGTTTAAATGAACAACTTCTTCTTGATGAACAGAAATATAATTTGCACCAGCGTTTACAAAATCCTCAATAAAATTATCTGGGTCTTTAATCATTAAATGAACGTCAATTGGTAATTTTGTGGCTTTTCGAACAGCTTTTACAACAACTGGTCCAAAAGTGATATTTGGAACAAACTTTCCATCCATAGTATCGCAGTGAATTATATCAGCACCGCCAATTTCAACATAGCGTATTTGCTGAGAAAGGTTTGAAAAATCTGCGGCAAGTATTGATGGGGCTATTTTTCTCACTTTTTCACCTATCACTCTTTGAAATTACAACGTTAACACTATCCCCAATATTCAAAAGATCATCCTCAGATGGTGATTGACTTATAATTGTATTTGGCAATAATGTTGGCGATGCAATATATGATTTACTACCAAGTCTTAAACTTAATCTGTGCAGTATTTTCTCTGCCTCTTTTTCTGATTTTGCAATAATATTTGGTGCCCTTACCATTCCAATTTTTGCACCAATGCTCACTTTTAGTTTTACCGAATCACCTTTTTCTAATTCAGATTCTGAAGGGTAACTTTGATCAACAACAGTGCCAACTGGTAATTCCGATCGTACTTCCTCAATACTTTTTATAAATAGCCCATTTCTCTCTAAATTTACGCTAGCATCCCTATACGTTTTTCCTACAAGTTGGGGCATTTTAATAATAGGTTCGCCACCACAAATATGAATATAAACTCTTCTGTTTTCCTTAACATTAGTACCAGCATGAGGTTTTTGGAAAATTACTTCATCAACTTTATATCTAGCGTCATAACTTGGACCAACAACAATTGGAGTTAGGTTCAACTTATCCATAATTTTAATTGCTTCATTTTTATTTAAGCCCACTACATTTGGAAGAATTAGTTCATTTGCCTCAACAATAGATGGCATTATATAACTATTTATCCCAATAAATAGCCCAATAATAATAGTTCCAATAACAATTCCGGCGACAAGTAATATTTTTGTAATTTTTTTCATGTTTTATTTCTTTTAAAGTCTTCTATTTTTGATTAACTTTTTTATTTTCATTTCTGTGTTGATTATAAATTAAATACAAAATTATGTATTTAGACAAACATTTTACAAACTCATAATTGAAAATTCAACACATAATATATTATTATTAGAACTCAATTCCGATTTATTTAGACATCGATTCAAAAATGGATATGAACATTTTCGTTTTCATTTCTAAATCCATAATGGACGAGTTATTTTTTATTGTAAAATCTGCTAAATTTTCTTTTTCATTTTCGGACATTTGAAATTGCATTCTATCTCTAATTTCAGTTTCCGTTATATTATCTCTTTCCATAATTCTTTTACTTCTAACACTTTCGTCGGAAGTAACTAATAATACATAATCCAATATTTCATCAATTTCTGCTTCATAAATAAGTGCGGCTTCCACAAAAACTATTTTGCTTCTTTTTAATTCGTCAGTTAATAATTCATTTATTTTTTCAACCATTGGTGGATGAACAATTGAATTAAGAATATTAACATTTTCAACTGATGAAAAAGCTTTTGATGCAATGTATTTTCTGTTTAATTCATCATTTATATAAGAATTTTCGCCAAATTCGGAAATAATCAATTCACGAACGGATTCGTCCTCTAACATAATTTGTTTTGCAATATCATCTGCATTTAAAACTAAATAACCACTTTCTTCAATTATTTTTGAGACAAATGATTTTCCAGATCCAATTCCACCAGTTATTCCAATTTTCACAATTATTCCTTAAAAATCATGGGCTTTCGTTAAATAAATTCTCATCAAAAAAAAATCGTTTACAAATTATTTTTTATAATATTTCAAAGCCTCTGGCAAAAGCTTTTGTAAATCTCTAATTCTTGTTTCATCAGAAGGATGTGTGCTTAAAAATTCTGGTGGCGCTGAACCATTTTTCTGTGCTGACATTCGCTTCCAAAATTCGACAGCTTCTTGTGGATTATATCCAGCCATTGCCATAAAAATTAATCCTAAATGATCTGCTTCACTTTCGTGTAATCGGCTAAATGGAAGCATTACTCCAAGTTGTGTTCCAACTCCAAAAGCTGTCATCCATATTTCTTGAGTCTCTTTGGGTTTATTCTGAAGAGCAATTGAAAGCCCCATGCCTCCCAATTGAGTAATTAAACCTTGGCTCATTCTTTCACCACCATGTTCTGCAATTGCATGTGCTATTTCATGCCCCATTACAACAGCAATACCAGCATCATTATTGCAAACAGGTAATATTCCTGTATAAAATACTACTTTTCCACCCGGCATACACCATGCATTTACTTCTTTACTCTCAATCAAATTAAATTCCCAAGCATATCCTTTAAGATGATTTGATAAATTTTCTTGTCTAAAATACTGCTCAACAGCTTTTTGAATTTTATAACCAACATTTTTAATACTAGCTGTTTGCGTTTTATTTGTGCTTAGCTTGTTTTCAGCTAAGAATTGATCATATTGCTGAAAACTCATCGACATCATTTGTGAATCTGGAATAATACTTAATTGTGATCTTCCAGTTACTGGAACTGTACTGCATGAGACTGCAAACATGAAGACAAATATCAAGGTTAAAATTTTATAATATTTTTTCATTTTTTTATACCTAAAATTGTTTTTAGCTTGTAATTAAGTGTAAAATGAGGATTTAAAGATAACCATTTTATAGAAAGCTATTTAATATATTTTTATAATATTTTGTTTAATGTTCTCAATTAAATAATATCATATTAAATTTTTAATAATTAGAATCTGTAAATATTTTATTCATTTTCAGTCTACTTTTCTTATTTTTGCTGTTATTAAACATATTGGAGTAAAAATGGCCGACACAATATTCAAGAAAATAATTAACAAAGAAATTCCAGCCGAGATTGTTTTTGAATCTGATTCAATTTTAGCATTTAGGGATATAAATCCTAAAGCCCCAACTCATATTTTGATAATTCCAAAAATAGAAATTCCTACAGTTCGCGAGCTTAGTGGAAAAGAACATGGGCCACTTTTAGGCGAAATGATTGATGCAGCAAATATAATTGCTAAACAAGAAGGAATTTCTGAAGATGGTTTTCGCTTGGTTATTAATTGTGGTGAAAAAGGTGGTCAGGAAGTTTATCATTTGCACATGCATCTTCTTGGTGGAAGACAAATGACATGGCCAGCAGGTTAACAAGAATAAAGTATAGTTTTGAAATCAAACAAATATTGTAAAATTGACCCCAGTATTTGAAATGGGTTAATTTGTTATTCCTAATTTGTAATGTTACATCCTTTTTTTTAAAGTTGTTGTTTAGTATTTATTTTGTTACATTATCTAACCTCCAAATAAAGAGAGGGTAAGTTATTGAAAAACATACACTAAACATTGTAAAATTGAAGAAGTAAAACATATAGTATATAAATTGGTTTTGGGAAGTTATAAACTGAAGTTACTATAAGTTATTTAGTATTCATCTTGTTGCAATACATTATAGTAATCTTCTATTCCTTTCCAAATTTTATTTTTATAGTATTCAGATATTATGTTGCTAATATAATGTGAATTTTTTTTTTGCATGATATCGGTAATAAAAATAGAGTTATTTAATTGAATTTAGTAAAAATTGAGCCAATTACTTGTTCAAAGATCTATTAATTCATATTTCTGATTATTATTAAAAAAACAAATAAGCTTTACAAAAATATTTTTGAGAAAAACTAGGAGATACTTTACTATTTATGTTTCACTCCAAAACCAATATTTCCATGATTGTCTTTGCTAGAAAAGCTAAGCATTCTTTGGATATTTGCTTGTAATTGAAAGATTGCTTAACTAAAAACAACTTGCTATGACAATTGCAATCTTGTTGGAGTGGATTTTTTTTATCGAAAATAGTAATTTGTCTAAATAGAATAAATTAACAAAATAGTATAATTTTCTGGATTTCTCGACAGAATGGTTACAGATTAAAGCTAAATTTAATTTGTTTAGTTTATGTTCATTGTATTACTAGATTCATCTCGGCACTTTGAAAAATATGCAAGATATAAATATTATAATAAAGTGTAAAAATAGAAATGAAGGAAAATATTTTGGAGTTTTTATGAAAAAAAAAGTACATAAAGGCAATGGAAATATTTTAGTATTCTCACTCGATGAGCCACACTACGCTCTGTATTTATCTGAAATTGAACGAGTTATCCGTTCTGTAGAAATTATACCTTTACCGAAAGCCCCAGATGTGGTTTCTGGCGTAATAAATTTTCATGGAGAGATAATTCCTGTAGTTGATATTCGGAATAGATTCAGGCTTCCATCAAGAGATATAAATTTAGATGACCGATTTATAATTGCGCGGACATCAAAACGGCTTGTTGTAATTATTGTTGATAGTGTAGATGGTGTTTTTGAACTTGATAGTAATCAAATAGTAGATGCGGGGGTGACTTTTCCTTATACAGAATATCTTTCGGGAATAGCAAAAATTGAAAATGTAATTGTTTTAATTAATGATCTTGAAAATTTTCTTTCTCTTGACGAACACAAAAAACTAAACAAAGCACTTTCCGGGGATAAAGAATGATGTATGCGCTACCGGAAAAGACTTTAATGCAACTTAGCGAATTTATCTCTTCTAATCTCGCCCTTCATTTTCCAAAAGAACGCTGGGACGATTTGGAACGGAATATAATTTCTGCTTCAAAGGAATTTGGTTATAAAGATGCCGAAATATTTATTCAACATATTATTTCTTCACCATTAACAAAAGAGCATGTTGAAATACTAGCTTCCAATCTTACAATTAACGAAACTTATTTTTGGCGCGAACCTCAAACATTTGATGCACTGGAACAAAAAATTATTCCCGAATTGATCCAACAGCGTCAAAATGGAGAAAGAAGATTAAGAATTTGGAGCGCAGGATGTTCAACAGGAGAAGAACCGTATTCCATAGCTATCGCATTAAAAAGATTAATTCCAAATATTAAGAATTGGAATATTTCAATTTTGGCAACAGATATTAGTCCACGCATTTTACACAAAGCAAAGATTGGTATATACGGTCAATGGTCTTTTCGCAACACACCCGAATGGTTAAAACAAAATTACTTTGTTCAAAAGCCAAATAATAAATTTGAAATTATTCCAGAGATTAAAAGCATGGTGAAATTTGAATATCTAAATTTAGCCGAAGATATTTATCCTTTATCGCTTAATGATACAAACGCAATGGATATAATTTATTGCCGGAACGTTCTTATGTATTTCACGCAAGATAGATTTAGGCAAGTCGCACACAGTTTATTTAATTCTTTGGTAATGGGCGGTTATCTTATTGTTTCTGCAAGTGAACTATCGCTGCAAAATTTCTCAGAATTCACACCTGTTAATATTCCAGATATGGTATTATATCAGAAAACTTCTAAAAATATTAAAGACTGGTTCAAATTTTCTATCATGGAATCGGAGCCTAAACCGTTCTTCATTAAAACAGCACCTAAACCAGAGCCATCTAAATTAGCAATTGAAATTTTTAACGCTGAAGAAAATAACAAAAAGATAGCTCCAATTAATGAAAAAACCTTAAGAACAGTTTCACAAGAAAACTGCACCAATGTAACTGATAAACTACAAAAAGATACTCAAACATTAGATGAGCAGATACTTTTAATCCGCAATTTTGCTAACGAAGGAAAATTTTTAGAAGCAATAGAATTATGTAAAAAAGTAATTGCTTCGGAAAAACTAGAACCAGGATTACATTATTTATACGCAACAATACTTCAGGAGGACAATAAGTTGGATGAAGCTGTTGAATCATTAAAACGTTCTATATATCTGGACCCCAACTTTGTTCTTGCACATTATTCTTTAGGAAAAATTTATCAGCGCCTTGGTAATATCAAAAATACAAATAAATGCAATGAAAATGTTTTAACAATTTTAAATAAATGTAGTCAGGATGAAATCCTTTTTGAATCTGAAGGACTAACAGCCGGAAGATTGAAAGAAATTATTAGTGCATCAAACCAGAAAAGAGTATTATCATGAAAAACAACCAAGCTATTGCCGAACAGACGCAAAACACAAAAATTGATTGGGATAAAATTAAAAGCAAAGTGGCATACTTGCAAGAAGCACTTTCAGGGAATGATGTAGTTTCGCATGAAGACAAACATAAAATATTAAAAATAAGAGCAAAATCTTTATCATTACAAAAGACAGAGTATGATTCTAACCAAGAAAATATCAATATAATTGAATTTCTTTTAGGCACTGAATCCTACGCATTTGAAACTGAATTTGTCCGTGAGGTTTGCTTATTAAATAATTTTACACCGCTGCCTGGTTTGCCCGATTTTGTTCTTGGCATAATAAATATACGGGGACAAATTCTTTCAATTGTTGATATTAATAAGCTTTTAAATCTTCCTGTAAAAGGATTAGGAGAATTAAATAAAATAATTGTAATTCATAACGCAAAAATGGAATTTGGAATTCTTGCCGATAGTATTCTAGGGACACGGTCAATTTCCATAAATTCTATTCAAACATCTTATACAAGTATGCCGGGAACCGGTGCTGAATATTTAAAAGGAGTAACAAGTGGTCATATTATAATACTTGATGCGGCTAAAATTCTTAATGATGAAAAAATTATAATACGTCAGGATATATAGAAATATTAAATAAAGGAGAAATAAAATGAAATATTTCACAAATCTTTCTACACGTGCTAAACTATTATTTAGCTTTGGATTTATCTGGGTTATGCTGTTAGTAATTATAGTTATTGCTTACCAGAGTTTACAAAATATTACTCAATCCGAAAAATATTTATTTGATGTTCATTCCAAAATAGCCCTTGAACTACGTCAATTAAGATCTCATCAAAATTTCAACAGAGCCGCTATTCTTGATATGATGTTAACAAAAGACAAAACCGAACAAGCTGCAATAGAAAATATTATTACTGATAAAGGTAAAGATATTGCTGATATCATTGAAAAGTTAGCCAAACTTAAAACGGAGCAACAATTTCAAAACCGTCTTACAGAATTGAAAAGTGAAATTGAAGCGTACCGCCAAACAAGAAGTGAGGAGATTTCTTTAATCCAAAAGGGGAAATTGGAAGAAGCTCAAAAAGTTGCTACAAATATTCAGAAAAATCGATTTGAAAAGATTCGTGCTATTTCAACTGAAATGGGAGATAATGCTGAAAAGGATGCAGAGGCACAACTCACTCTTGATCTGCAGAGTGCAAACACGGCAATACTTATATTTGTAGTTTTTGGAATAGCTGCGCTTTTTTTCAGTATAATAATTGTGATAATTATGAATAGAACAATTGCCCAACCGCTAACTGAAATTACTAAAATTGCTGCCCGTATTGGTAAAGGTGATTTGAATGTTGAATTTTCAATGGTTGAAAGACAAGATGAAGTAGGAATACTTTTGCTTACTTTTAGCAGGATGGTAGATATACTTAAACAAATGGCAACTGCCGCTCAACAAATTGCTGCAGGAAATCTTACAATATCTGTTGTTCCACAATCAGAAAAAGACCTTTTAGGGAATGCATTTTCTCAGATGTTAAACAATCTCCGCCGTATGACAAAAGATATTCTTGAAGGAGTTAACTTATTAGGTTCATCAGCCAGCGAAATTTTAGCTGCAACCACTCAAGTTGCATCAGGTTCTGCTGAAACAGCAACTGCAATTACGGAAACAACTACAACAGTAGAAGAAGTCCGCCAGGCAGCACAGCTATCAAATCAAAAAGCTAGTCGTGTTTCAGAGAACGCTCAACAAGTTTCACAAGTAACACAAACAGGTCAGAAAGCAGTTGAAGAAACAGTAAGTGGAATGCATGAAATTCAAAATCAAATGGAAGCCGTAGCAAATACAATTATCCGCTTAAGCGAGCAGAGCCAGCAAATTGGGGGTATAATTGCATCGGTAACAGATGTAGCCGATCAGTCTAATTTACTAGCAGTAAATGCATCAATAGAGGCAGCAAAAGCAGGAGAACAAGGAAAAGGATTTGCAGTTGTAGCTCAAGAAATAAAAAGTCTTGCGGAACAATCAAAGCAAGCAACAATACAAGTGCGAAATATTTTAACTGATGTTCAAAAAGCTACAAGTGCCGCAGTAATGGCAACAGAGCAGACAAGCAAGGCTGTTGAAAATGGAGTCAAACAATCTACTCAGGCAGGCAAAGCAATAATGGAGTTAGCGGAAAGCAGCGGTAAAGCGATGGAAGCGGCATCACAGATAGTAGCATCTAGCCAGCAGCAAGTAGTGGGAATGGATCAGATAGGATTGGCAATGAAAAATATTAATCAAGCAGGAACTGAGAATGCGGCTAGTATGCTGCAAGCTGAAAAGGCTGCAAAGGGTTTAAATGAATTAGGTCATAAATTGAAAGAACTTGTGGAGCAATATAAAATATAGGCAGATATAAACTAGACTGTTGGGCAATTGGGCTTCAGTCTAGTTTAGGTTATAACAATAGTCTATAGACCGAAATCTTAAACGAACTTAACAAGAAAGGATTAATGGAATGGATAAGAAAGAAGAAGCGTTTTTAAAACAGCTGCAAGCAACTTTTAAAGTTGAAGCTGAAGAACATATCAACATTCTTTCTTCCGGTTTAATTGAACTGGAAAAGAATCCGAAAGACAAAAATTCGTTTAAATTGATTGAAACAATTTTTCGTGAAGCACATAGTTTAAAAGGAGCTGCGCGTTCAGTAAGCAGAAATGACATTGAATCGATTTGCCAAGTATTGGAAAGCATATTCTCTAAGTTAAAAAATGAACTAATATCCTTTACTGCCGAACATTTTGACATTCTTCATAAAGCTATTGATACTATTTCGAAAATGGTTTCAGGCACAGCAACAAAAAATAAGAACGATAATATGGATTTGATTAAGCAATTACAATCTATAACGATGGAAGAACAAGTAATAAAAATACACGAAAAGCAAACTGAATCATTAAAGAAAACATTTAAAACAGTTGAACCTGCTGTTGAGGAAACAATATCAAGTCGTGTGGAGGCAGAAGCTTCTCTATCTTCCCATAATGAATCTGCTCACGATAATACAGTAAAAGAATTATTACCGCAAATGGATACGGTTAGAATACAAACAGCAAAATTGGATCCGCTTTTCTTACAAGCTGAGCAGATGATTCAATCCAAAATTGCGGCTGTTCAAAGAACAGTTGAACTAAAAAACATTTATGATTTTGTTGGGTCGTGGAAGGCGGAATTAAGAAAATTGGAAAACCGACACTCAATTAACAGCACTCTTCAGCTAAAAGAAATAATTAATTGGACAAATGAGAAACTGGAAGAAACAGAAAAAAATATATTTATTCTTAAGCGTTCAATAGAAAATGATGCACGTTCGCTAGGACGGATGATTGATGATCAATTGGAATCGATGAAAAATGTTTTGATGCTTCCTATATCTACTATTATTGAAGTTTTTCCAAGACTGGTTCGTGATATTGCACGCAGCCAAGGTAAAGAAGTTGAGTTGATTATTCACGGGAAAGAAATTGAAGTTGACAAGCGGATTTTGGAAGAATTAAAAGATCCGTTAATACATCTCGTTAGAAATTGTATTGACCATGGAATTAATAAGCCTGAAGAGAGACTTAAAATAAATAAACCGGCACATGGAACTATCTCGCTCATATTTACAGTATTAGATGGACGTAACTTAGAAATTAGTATTTCCGATGATGGCGCAGGTATAAATATTGATAAAATAATTTCTTTGGCTGTAAAAACTGGTGTAATTTCAAAGGATAATATTGAAAATCTAACCACGCAGGAATCGTACGAACTAATATATAAATCCGGAATTACTACAAGCCCAATTATAACAGATATTTCGGGACGAGGGCTCGGTTTAGCTATTGTTCGTGAAAAAGTAGAAAAACTTGGTGGAAAGGTATCGGTGGAAAGCCAGCCTAACATAGGTACAACTTTTCGTCTTTTTTTGCCACTCACTCTTTCTACGTTTAGAGGTGTATTAGTAAAAACAGGCGAGCATTTTTTCTTTGTACCTACAGTTAATGTAGAACGAGTTTTAAGGATTAATAGTGCTGAAATTAAAACGGTTGAAAACCGAGAAACTATTTTGATAGATAAAGAAGTTATGGGGATTGTTAAACTTAGTGAAGTATTGGGATTAAACAGCAATAATTTTGCTCTATCTTCCAAAAATGGAAATACAACACCATCTTCAAACTTCATTCAAATAATAATTATTACACTAGGTAATAAGCGTATCTGTTTTAAGGTTGATGAAATATTTGATGAACATCAAATCCTTGTAAAAGAATTGGGCAGGCAATTACTACGTGTGCGAAATATAAGCGGAACAACAGTTCTCGGTTCAGGTAAAGTAGTACCAGTATTGAATATTTCCGATTTGATGAAATCAGCTGTCAATTCTATTTCATCATCAAGAATAATAGAAAATGTGAAACAACCTGAAATAAAATATTATAAAGTTTTAGTGATTGATGATTCAATTACAGCACGCACATTAATTAAGAACATACTTGAAACTGCTGGCTATGATGTTGTAACTGCTGTGGATGGTGTTGATGCATATACCAAAGCTTTAGTAGGAGAATTCGATTTGATTGTATCCGATGTTGATATGCCAAGGATGAACGGTTTTGAACTAACAGCAAAAATTAGAAAAGATAAAAGACTAAGTGAGCTTCCTGTTGTGCTGGTTACGGCTTTGGAATCCAGCGATGACCGTGAACATGGAATAGATGTTGGTGCAAATGCATATATAGTAAAAAGTAGTTTCGATCAAAGTAATTTGCTAGAAGTAATTAAAAAGCTTTTGTAAAAATAATTACACGGAGTTTCACAAATAAGTCACAGAGACACACAGAGTAAAAAGGAGATGCATTATGGAGATTACTCAAATGATTCATTATAAAGAAGCGCAACTTTTTGGTGGATACCAAGAAGACATTTTTTGTATAAACCCCACGCTTCAGCGTGGGGAATATAATGCTATGAAAAAAACTGGGCTTTAGCCCCCTATCAGGAGGAATAATGTCATACGTTAAAATATGGATACATGCGGTTTGGTGCACCAAGAATCATGAGCGCATTCTCACTAAAGATATTAGACAACAACTTTTCAAGCATATCCGTGAGAACGCAAAAGAAAAGCAGATTTATATTGATTTCATTAATGGAGATTTGGATCACATACACTGCTTATTAGCGTTAAATGCAGATATGACAATAGCGAAAGTTATTCAACTGATAAAAGGAGAAGCTGCATTTTGGGCAAATAAGAACTCCTTGTTAAAGCCCAAATTAGTATGGGCGGATGAGTACTTTGCAGTATCTATTAGTGAATCAATGATTAATAAAGTAAGGAACTATATCAAAAACCAGGAAGAGCATCATAAAAAGATGACATTCAAAGATGAGTACGAAAATTTTATAACAAAGTACGGTTTTAATAATCATGGCTAAAGCCCTAATAAAACATATGTGTTACCCCACGATAAATCGTGGGGTTAATCCAACGCATTTTCGGTGTTACTGAATGGAATAAAAATAATAATTAAATAATTCGGCTAATAATTTGTACAAATAATTTGTGGATAAATATCAATGATAAAAGTACTTATTGCAGAAGATTCACCTGTAATGCAGCAATTACTAATTCATGCTATTAGCTCCGACCCTATCTTTAAAATTGTTGGTATAGCTAATAACGGCGAGGAAGCAATTGAAGCTGTAAAAAGAGTGAATCCTGACATTATTGCAATGGATTGGCAAATGCCAAAATTAGACGGTAAGGAAGCAACACGGATAATAATGCAGACTAACCCAACGCCAATAGTTATTGTTACAGGAAGTATTGCTGCAAAGGATGTTGCCTTTTCATTTAGCATGATTGAAGCAGGTGCATTAGCTATAGTGAAAAAACCTCCAAGTGTTGATCACCCCGATTATAAAAAAGATACACATGAACTGATAAAGATATTAAAACTAATGTCTGAAGTAAAAATGGTAAGACGAACTTTACGCACTACAAAAGAATTTTCATTAGCAAAATCATCAATTGAAGAAGCAATTTGGAAGGAGACAGCAATACAGGCAGTTGTTATTGGCGCTTCTACGGGAGGACCGCTTGTGTTACAAAAAATTCTTTCTGGATTGTCTAAAAATATTCCTGTTCCAATTTTAATTGTTCAACATATTTCGCAAGATTTCACAGAAGGTTTTGTAGAATGGTTGAGGAATACAACCAATTTTCCATTGCATATTGCTTCTAATGGTGAACGTCTTCTTCCTGGTCATGGTTATGTTGCTCCTGACGATTTTCACATGGGTGTTGAAGCTGGGCCAAAAATTATACTTAGCAAGCATGAGTTAGAAAATAATCTGCGTCCTTCGGTTGCTTTTCTTTTTCGAACAGCAGCACATGTCTTCAGTTCCCGTGCTGTTGGTATTATACTTACTGGAATGGGGCGAGATGGTGCAGAAGAACTAAAACTAATGAGAGATAAAGGAGCAATTACTTTTGCTCAGGATAAAGAAAGTTCTGTAGTACACGGAATGCCAGGTGAAGCAATAAAATTAAATGCTGCAATGCATATCCTTTCACCTGAAAATATAACAAAAGCACTTATTGCTTTAATAAGAAAAATGAATGGGGAATTTTAATGAAAGACAAAAAGAAATATGAAAAAGAAATATTTAAAATCTTAATTGCTGAAGATAGTCCAACACAGGCTGAACAATTAAAACATATTCTTGAGAATAACAATTACAAAGTGATAGTGGCAAAAAATGGTAAAGAAGCTTTGAAACTTTCTCATGAATACAAACCGTCATTAATTATCAGTGATATTGTGATGCCTGAAATGAATGGATACGAACTATGTAAAAAAATAAAAACGGATGAAATTACAATGGATATTCCTGTTATTCTCCTTACTTCCCTTTCCAATTCTGAGGATGTACTTGAAGGAATTTCTTGCAGGGCAGATAATTTTATTACAAAACCCTATAACGAAAATTATCTTATTTCACATATAGAACATATTCTTTCTAATAGAGAAATTAGTAAAAAAGATATAATAAGGATAGGTGTGGAAATTGTAATAGGCGGTGAAAAACGCTTTATTTCAGCCGGGCAACAACAAATGCTTGGACTTTTAATTTCAACTTATGAAGCTGCTGTTCAGAGAAACAACGAATTAATGAAAACTCAAGACGAGTTAAGAAGCTTAACCGAACACTTGGAAGAATTAGTGGAGAAAAGAACCACAGAGCTATCAGCAGAAATTGAAATCCGTAAAAAAGCTGAAGAAGGCATTAAAAAAATAAACCGTGTTTATGCAGTGCTTAGTAACATCAATCAAGTAATTATAAGAGTCCACGATACTAATCAGCTTTTCAAAGATGCTTGTACAATAGCTGTTAATGATGGAAAATTTCAGAGTGCATGGATTAGAATAATAAACGACGAATCAAACATAATTGAGACCAAAGCAAATGCTGGCTTATCTAATGATTATTTTAAAAATGGTGTAAAAAGTATGGCGGATAAAAATCCTATTACAAAAGTGATAAAATCCGGAAAATGCTTAATTTCAAATAATATCAATGCTGATGCAAATATCCCATTAATATGGAAAAAGAATGCTTCTTCATTAGGATTTAATTCTCTTGCAATATTCCCTCTTAAAGTATTTCAAAAAGTAATAGGCAGTTTTTGTATCTATTCAAATGAAATCAATTTTTTTGATGACCAAGAAACTAGTCTACTCAGTGAAATAGCAATGGATATTTCTTTTGCTGTTGAGGTTATAAAAAATGATTTAGAACGTAATAAAATAGAAGAAAAACTTAGTAAATCCAACGAGCGTTTTAACCGCATAGTTTCTTCTTTAAATGATGTGGTATGGACAGCTTCTCTAGATGGAGCTGAAATAATTGAGGTTAATGATTCCTTTGAAAATATTTATGGAATTAATAAAGATGTATTTAAAGCAAATCCAAAACTATGGATTGAAATGGTGCATCCCGATGACCGTTCAATTGCAGAAGCAAGCAATAATCAATTATGCGAAACAGGAAGTAGTGAAGTTGAATACCGTATTATAAAGCCAGATGGCTCGGTTGTTTGGTTATTAGATAGGAAGTCGCTGATATATGATGAAACAGGCAAAGCAATTCTAATGGGAGGAATTGCAAAAGATATTACACAACGAAAACTTGCCGAAGAGGCTATAATTAGTTCAGAATTCCGCTATCGCCGCCTTTTTGAATCAGCAAAAGATGGTATTCTTATACTTGATGCCAAAACGGGTAAAATTGTAGATGTAAATCCGTTTATGATGAAGATGCTGGGCTACTCTCGAGATGTATTCATTGAAAAAACAATCTGGGAAATCGGTTTCTTCAAAGATACTATCATGAATCAAAATAAATTTTTAGAACTACAGCGGAATGAATATGTGCGGTATGAAGATTTGCCACTTGAAACTGCTGACGGGCGCATTATAGATGTTGAATTTATTAGTAATGTATATTTAGTAAATAATCAGAAGGTTGTTCAATGCAATATTAGGAATATTTCCGAACGCAAAGCAGCAGAAAATTTAATTATTACGCAACGTGATTTAGGCATAAAGATAAATTCAATAGCAAAACATGATGAGCTCTATAATATTTCAATTGATGCTTTATATAATGTAACAGGAATGGAATGCGGAAGTATTTATCTTTTCGATACAAGAAAGCAATGTTTGGATTTGGTTTATAGCAAAGGACTAACCGATAAATATATTTCTGTTTTATCACATTTTGATGCCGACTCGGATATTGTAAAATTAGTGAAAACCGGAAAACCTATATATACTGATTTTAATGAACTGCCTATTACCCACAAGGCTATTAAACATGATAAAAAATTAGCAAATGTTTTTATTCTTCCTTTGGTGTATAAGAAAAAAGTGATAGGTTCTATAAACTTAGCTACATATAAAAAAAATACACTGTCTATCTATTTACAAAAAGGGCTTGAAGCTATAGCTATTCTTATTAGTAATGCTTATGCAAGAATCCAAAACGAAGATCAAATACGCAATATGAATGCAGAGCTTGAAATAAAAGTAGAAGAACGAACAGCGCAGCTTGGATTAAAGAATGAAGAGCTTTCAATTGCTAAAGCCGAAGCTGAAAGAGCTAACATTGCAAAAAGTGAATTCCTTTCACGCATGAGTCACGAACTTAGAACACCATTAAATTCAATTCTTGGTTTTGCACAATTAATGAATATGGGAGAAATTACTTCCACTCAAAACAAATTGGTTAACCATATTCTTAAAAGCGGAAAACATCTTCTAGATTTAATAAATGAAGTGTTGGATATTTCACGTATTGAAGCCGGAAAACTTTCACTTTCTCTTGAGCATGTTCAACTTAAAGAAATTATTTTTGAAACAATGGATATAATTACTCCTCTAGCCATAGAACGAAATGTTACTTTAGAATTTCCTAATTCGGAATTCACTAATTTATGTGTAAAAGCAGATAGACAAAAGATGAAGCAAGTACTACTAAACTTAGTTAACAATGCAGCAAAGTATAATAGAGTTGATGGAAAAGTAAAAATTGAATGCAGAATAATGCCGTTGGTTAAAGGCAAAAAACAAATGATAAGGGTTAGTGTAATTGATACGGGAAAAGGAATTAAACCAGAAGAGATGCACAAACTTTTTAATCCTTTCCAAAGAATTGGGTCAGATATTTCGGAAGTTGAAGGTACGGGACTTGGATTGGCTGTTGCTAAAAAATTAGTTGACGCAATGAGTGGAAATATTGGAGTGGAAAGTAAAGTTGGAGTTGGAAGCACATTTTGGATTGAATTACAGCAAGTTGAAAATAACAAAGACAAACAACAAGAATTGAAAGACGTACCAATACATGAAAATGTGAAAGCTGGTGTAATCGGCAGTATTTTATATATAGAGGATAATGCTTCTAATATAAAATTAGTTGAACAGATAATTGAAATGCAACGCCCTTCAATACGTTTAATTATTGAAATGTATGGTAAAAATGCAGTTAAGCGAGCAATAGACTACAAACCATATTTAATTCTGCTCGATCTTGATTTGCCCGATATACATGGCAGTGAAGTGTTGAAGTTGTTACAAGCGAATGAAATAACTAAATCTATTCCTGTTGTTATTTTAAGCGCAGACGCAATGAGCGCACAAATAGAGAAATTACTGAAAGCCGGAGTAAAAGATTATTTAACTAAACCCATAGATATTGTGGAATTTTTGAGGATTGTGGATAATTTTTAATTAAGAAATATTCCATTTAACGCTGAACCAGAAAAGAACTAGGAGCTAAAAATTATTTATCCAAACCAATAGATGTAATTGAGTTACTTAAAGTGATAGATGGTTTTTTGAGTGAGGAAAAAGTTGAGAATTAACTGAATATTTATACTAAAATTCAACTTTGTTAATTTAAGACAAAGTAATTATGAGGTGTATATGGATACAATAGTAAACATATTACTAGTAGATGATAATCCGGCTAAATTAGAATCTATTGCAACAATGATTGAAAGTAATAGCTTAAATGTGGTAAAAGTAGAAGACGGATATTCAGCTATACAAAAAGCTAACGAGCTTAAGTTTGCACTAATTTTACTAGATGTTTCCATGCCTATATTAGATGGATACGAAACTGCTGCTATTATTAGAGAGTCATCTAATAATTCTACTACGCCAATCATTTTTATTACCGCTACATATTTTGAAGAGGAACATAAATTTAAAGGGTATGCAAGTGGAGCGGTAGATTTTTTAACTACACCATTCGTTCCAAGTATTTTGAAATCCAAAGTTAATGTGTTTGTTGAGCTATATAAGAAAACAAAGAAATTAGAAAAGAGCCTTATAAAGAACGAAAAATTTTATTCCATAATTGCTCATGATCTGCGTTCGTCTTTCAATCCGCTGCTTGGTTTATCACAAATGCTTATGGAAGATGCGGATATTATGAAGCCAAATGAAATTAAAGAGATGAGTTCCAATATAAATATAATAGCAAAAAATCTCTTTAGCTTATTGACTGATCTTCTTGAACTTTCAAGCTTAAAATCGGAAGATTTTGTTTATATCCCCACTAAACTGAATTTGAAAAATACTATTGAGCATGTTTTGGAATTGAATAAATATAATGCTGAGTCGAAAAATATTACTCTTGAAGATAGAACCCAAGACAACTATTTATTTGCAGATAGAATTATGCTGCAAACTATTATTAATAATTTGGTTTCCAACGCGGTAAAATTTACACCAACTGGAGGAAGTATTACAATCGGCTCTAATGAAGTTGGAACAAACATAGACATTATGGTAACTGATACAGGTCTTGGTATTAAACCTGAAAATTTAGATAAACTTTTTAGAAGCGATATTAAGTTTACAACAAATGGTACAAATAAAGAAATTGGTACTGGATTAGGTTTATCTATTTGTGCAGAATTAGTTAAAAGACAAAATGGTTTTATTTCGGTTAAAAGTGAACTTGGAAGTGGAACTACATTTACGGTCACGCTGCCAAAGTATGTGCAATGATTGTAAGTAACTTGTAAGAATAACTGAGTTTATAAAAATTAGTAATTTACTGAAAAAAGGAAAAGAAAATAAATTATTGGACTAACATGAATCTGATTACGGGAAATAAAATATTTAAAGCAACTATTCTAGTAATTGCTGTTCTGATAATGAGTAATCTTAGTGCTATTATTGATCATTACTTGCATCCTGGTATTCCATATTATGATTTTAATCATCTGGTTATTGGAATCATTACAGGGTTCGTAAATTTTTTACTGCTACTGCTGCTGGTATATTTCTATTTTATCTATCAACAGAAAAACGAAAAGGAACGCAAAGTTGCAGATGAATTAATTATTGAGAGTGAAGAGCGTTATCGTCTTCTTGCAGAATCATCTCCAGAAATGATATTTTTGGTTGATCGTGAAGGTTATGTTAAATTTCTTAATAAAGTAGCTGCGGCAGCCTTCAACTTAGAGGCAAAGGAACTTATAGGCAAGCGGCTAATAGAATTGTTTCCACCAAGTATAGCTAAATCTCATTTTGAAGCTATTAAAAAAGTTTTTGAAACTAAGCAAAACTTTTACAATGAAATTGAAGAAATATTTCCGACCGGAACAATGTGGCTTGAAGCTCGTTTATCTCCTGTCGTTAACAAAAGCGGAAATGTTGTAGCCGTTATGGGAATTTCTTCCAACATTACCGAGCGTAAAAATATTGAAGAGAAACTGCGCCAAAGTGAGGAGTATTACCGTTCCACACTTCAATCAATGAATGATATGATTTTTGACATTGATGAAAACGGCTATTTCCGAAATTACTTCAGTCCACAAAATGCTAAATTTTATGTTCCTCCAGAAGTATTTATAGGAAAAAAAGTAAATGAAGTTCTACCACCGCATGTTGTTTATCTAGTAGAAAATGCTTATAAGAAACTTATAATTAGTGAAGATTTTCAAGAGTTTGAATATCCGCTGGAATTAGAGAGTAGTGAATGTTGGTTTCATGCAACATTAACCAGACGAAATAACTCCGAAGGAAAATTTTCAGGAGTCACTTCTGTTGTATATGATATTTCTGAGCGAAAAAAAGCAGAAAAACAATTGGTTGAAAGTGAACAGAAGTTCAAAACTCTTTTTGAAGCAGCCAACGATGCAATATTTATTAGTGAAGGTAAATTATTTGTTGATTGCAATACTAAAACTGAAATTATCTTTCAATGCTCAAAGAATGATATCATCGGACATTCACCGATAGAATTCTCTCCTGAATATCAACCTGATGGTCGTTTATCATCTGATAAAGCAATGAATAAAATAAATGCTGCAATAAACGGTGAACCCCAACATTTTGAATGGATGCATTGTCACCTAGATGGCTCTCCATTTGATGCCGAAGTAGTACTTAATAGAATTGAATTTGCTGGCAAAGTTTATCTGCAAGCTATTGTGAAAGATATTACCGAGCGGAAACAAGCCGAAAAACAACTGATTGAAAGTGAACAGAAGTTCAAAACTCTTTTTGAAGCAGCCAACGATGCAATATTTATTATGGATGATAAATCATTTATTGACTGCAACACTAAAACTGAAATTATATTTCAATGCTCAAAGGATGATATCGTTGGACATTCACCGATTGAATTCTCTCCCGAAAAACAACCTGATGGTTGTTTATCTTCTGAAAAAGCTATGGAAAAAATAAATGCGGCAATAAACGGTGAATCCCAACATTTTGATTGGATGCATTGTCACTTAGATGGCTCTCTATTTGATGCCGAAGTAGGACTTAGCAAAATTGAACTTGCAGGCAAAGTTTATCTGCAAGCTATTGTGAGAGATATTACCGAGCGGAAACAAGCCGAAAAAAAACTAGTTGAAAGTGAACAGAAGTTCAAAACTCTTTTTGAAGCAGCCAACGATGCTATTTTAATTTCAAATGAAAATTTTTTTCTTGACTGTAATTTCAAAACAGAAAAAATCTTTGGTTGTACAAAGAAAGATATTATTGGACATTCGCCTGTAGAGTTTTCTCCCGAAATGCAACCCGATGGACGGTTATCTAGCGAGAAAGCTGTGGAAAAAATTAACCTCGCTTTCGCAGGCAAACCACAACTTTTTGAATGGACTCATCGTCGTTTTGACGGTACTCTTTTCGATGCCGAAGTAGGAATAAGCAGAATTGAATTCGCTGACGGTGTTTATTTGCAATCTATTGTAAGAGACATTTCCGAGCGAAAAAAAGCCGAAGAAAAAATTGCTATGCTTGCGCTTGCAGTTCAAAATACAGCTGATAATATTGCAATAACCGATAAGGATTTTAATTTTATATTTATTAATGACTCCTTTACAAAAACTTATGGTTTTAAAAAAGAAGAACTTATTGGTCAACATATCTCCTTTATCCATTCAGCGAATAATTTGGCGGAAACAAGTAATGAGCTTTTTACTGCCATATCAAAAAATAAAAGTTGGCAAGGTGAAGTTCTCAATAATAAAAATGATGGAACAGATTTTTCAGTTCTTCTTTCTGTTACTCCTCTACAAAATGAAAAAGGTGAAATAGCAGGTACTGTTGGAATTACAAAAGACATAAGTGAACAAAAAAAATATGAACAAGATTTGATATTTGCAAAACAACAGGCAGATGAGGCTAGCAACGCTAAATCCGTGTTTCTTGCAAATATTTCTCACGAGCTTCGTACACCGCTCAACGGAATTATAGGTATGACGGACATTATTGCAAAAACAAAGCTGACAAAAAATCAAGAACGGTTTGTAAATAACATAAAATTTTCTGGTGATAATTTGCTTGCAATAATTAACGATCTCCTCGATTTATCTAAAATTGAAATGGGTAAATTAGAATTGAATGAGGTTGAGTTTTCGCTAATAGATGAATTAGCTTTAATTCTTAAACCATTTGGTTTACGTGCATTTAGCAAAAATATTGAACTGCTCTACAATGTGAATTACTCAATACCCCAAACATTAATTGGAGATTGCTTTCGCTTACAGCAAATTATTAATAACCTTGTTGGCAATGCAATTAAATTTACAGAACGTGGCAGTATAACGCTTAACATTGAAGAAGAAAACCGCGATAAAGAAAATATAAATCTTCACTTTACTATTTCAGATACTGGTATTGGAATACCAAAGGATAGACAGAAAATAATATTCGAATCATTTACTCAAGCAGATAGATCGGTAACGCGTCAATATGGAGGAACAGGTTTGGGACTTTCTATTTCTTCCTCGCTCGTTAATCTTTTTGGAGGACACATCTGGGTTGAAAGCGAACCAGGTGAAGGTTCAAATTTCCATTTTATTATTCCTTTTAAGATTTCCCCAAAACAGGAAGCATTCCTTTCTGATATAGCAAACATGGATGGTTTACCCGTAATGATTGTTGAAGATTCACCCACAACAAGCCAACTATTAGAGCATATTTTTTCTAAGTGGGGAATGAATCCAACAATTGTAGCTAACGGAGAAGATGCTCTTGTTGAATTGAAAAAGATGTTTGTTAATAAAAAACCATATCAACTTCTCTATCTCGATATTCATCTTCCTGGAATAGATGGTTTTACTGTTGTTGAAACTCTTAAAAATGATACCAATCTAAAAAATCTTCCTATTATTATGATCTCTAAGTCTCACAGCTCTTTGGATTATGATAGAGCAAACCAATTAGGTGTTGACGCGTTTTATACAAAGCCATTCAGCCACTCAGAACTTTTGGAAACAACTCAAACTGTGTTATTAAAAAAAACTCGAACAGATAATAAATCTATTAATCTATCGGAAGAATTAGCAAAATACCCACAAGTAGAAGATGAAAATTATACACAACCATTAAACATAATGGCAGCAGATGACAATGAGATAAATCATGAAATTCTTTACGAACTTCTTTCAGAAAAAAAACATATAATAACAAGTGCTAAAAATGGACAGGAAGCGGTTAGCTTATACAAAGAAAATAATTTTGACCTAATATTGATGGATTTACACATGCCTGTTATGGATGGATTTACTGCAACAAAGGCTATTAGAAAACAGGAAAAAGGAACAAACAAGCATGTAATTATAATTGCTCTTACCGCAAGTGCAATGAAAGGAGAAAATGAAAACTGCCTCTCTGCCGGGATGGATGGATACATTTCCAAACCAATTAGACCAAAAGAATTGTTCAAGCAAATTCATATATTCTTTTCCGCAGATGCTATTCTAAAAAAAACGAATAAACTGAAATTAGATTTAACTATTGATTTGCAATCTGCATTAGATTTTCTTGATGGTGATTCTAAAATGTTAAAAAAACTTGCAAATATATTTTTGTATAAAAGTCCAATAATATTTGAAGAGTTGGAAAGTGCATATGCAACTGCTGATAGAGTAAAAATAAGAGCTGCATCACACAAATTAAAAGGCTCGCTTCCAGTTTTTACTCCCCCAACTTTTATGGATTACTATAGGCAATATGAAAAAGAAATACGGGAAATAGATTTAATTGATGTAATAGCTAAACTACCTTATATTAAGAAAATATATTTGGCACTATTGAAACAGACAAAAGAATTTGTGGAGGAAATTAACAGAATGAAGTAAATTAACATTCAACTAAAGCAAAGCATGAAACAGAATTTCGAGCAAAATGTAGTGCGATTTGCTGAATTGCTAACTTGCAAATTGCAAAACACTCGAAACAGCATTTCAAGCAAAATGTAGTGAGATTCGCTGAATCGCTAACTTGCAAATTGCAAAACACTCGAAACAGTATTTCGAGCAAAATGTAGTGCGATTCGCTGAATCGCTAATTTGCAAATTGCAAAACCTCGAAACAGAATTTCGAGCAAAATGTAGTACGATTCGCTGAATCGCGAACTTGAAAATTGCAAAACACTCGAAACAGCATTTCGAGCAAAATGTTGAGCGATTCGCTGAATCGCTAACTTGCAAATTGCAAAACACTCGAAACAGTATTTCAAGCAAAATGTAATGCGATTCGCTGAATCGCGAACTTGCAAATTGCAAAAACTCTCGAAACAGCATTTCGAGCAAAATGTAATGTGATTCGCTGAATCGCGAACTTGAAAATTGCAAAACACTCGAAGCAGCATTTCGAGCAAAATGTAGTGCGATTCGCTGAATCGCAACTTGAAAATTGCAAAAACTCTCGAAACAGCGTTTCGAGCAAAATGTAGTGCGATTCGCTGAATCGCGAACTTGAAAATTGCAAAAACTCTCGAAACAGCATTTCGAGCAAAATGTAATGCGATTCGCTGAATCGCTAATTTGCAAATTACAAAACACTCGAAACAGTATTTCGAGCAAAATGTAATGCGATTCGCTGAATCGCTAACTTGCAAATTGCAAAACACTCGAAACAGCATTTCGAGCAAATGTAGTGCGATTCGCTGAATCGCGAACTTGCAAATTGCAAAACACTCGAAACAGTATTTCGAGCAAAATGTAGTGCGATTCGCTGAATCGCTAATTTGCAAATTGTAAAAACACTCGAAACAGTATTTCGAGCAAAATGTAGTGCGATTCGCTGAATCGCTAATTTGCAAATTGTAAAAATACTCGAAACAGCATTTCGAGCAAATGTAGTGCGATTCGCTGAATCGCTAACAATTGATTAGGAAATTATATATTATATCTTTATAAATTAGACAAGAACACAAATGAAACAAAAAAATAGCGAAATATATTACAAAAGAAATTTACCCCATTACCAACCAATGGGATATACTTTTTTTGTAACATTTAGACTCGCTGGTTCATTACCAGTTGATGTAGTGAAAAAATTAAAATTAGATAGAGAAAAAGAATTACAAATCATTTCTAGTATAATTAATAATAAACTTAGAACTGAAAAATATTATGAATATCAGAAAAAGTACTTTGCAATATTTGATAATTTGTTGGAAAGTTGTAAAAGTAGTCCAAAATGGTTAATGGACGAAAATATTGCAAAAATTACACAAGAAGCAATTCATTACAGAGATAAAAGTGAATATGAATTAATTGCATACACAATAATGCCAAATCATGTACATTTAGTTTTTACACCGATTACAATTATTGACCATGATGTAATTAAAAGTACTCGAAACAGCGTTTCGAGCTACAATGCAATACAATTCGCTGAATCACAAGACCCTGAATTGCATAACTCACAAAACAGCAATTCAAATTTCATAGTAACAAAAATTTTACATGAATTAAAAAAACATACAGCTTTAGAATCAAATATAATATTAGGCCGACAAGGTACCTTTTGGCAGCACGAAAGTTACGATCATGTAGTAAGAAATATTGCTGAGCTTAGAAGAATTGTAAATTATATTCTGAAAAACCCAGTTAAAGCTGGTTTAGTTATCAAACAAGAAGACTGGAAGTGGAGTTATTGCAATCCAAAATATTTAGTTTAAAAACACTCGAAACAGTATTTCGAGCAAAATGTAGTGCGATTCGCTGAATCGCAACTTGCAAATTGCAAAAACTCTCGAAGCAGCATTTCGAGCAAAATGTAATGCGATTCGCTGAATCGCTAATTTGCAAATTGCAAAACACTCGAAACAGTATTTCGAGCAAAATGTAGTGCGATTCGCTGAATCGCTAACTTGCAAATTGCAAAACACTCGAAACAGTATTTCGAGCAAAATGTAGTGCGATTCGCTGAATCGCTAATTTGCAAATTGTAAAAACACTCGAAACAGTATTTCGAGCAAAATGAAAAGAAAGATATATTTTTAGATTTTAATAAATCAAGTTATAGAGGCTATCATGATTGATTCAACATTAAAAAATGCTAATATTCTAATAGTAGATGACAAACAAGACAATATAGATATTCTTACTGGTTTGTTGGAAATAACAGGGTATATAAATATTAAAACAACAACCGATTCAAGAAAGGTTGTTGATTTGTTCATTGATTTTAAACCTGATATAATTTTGTTAGATTTGCAAATGCCACACTTTACTGGTTATCAAGTGATGGAACAATTGAAATCTTTATTGCCAGATAATTCCTATATCCCAATACTTGTTCTTACTGCAGATTTAACTACAGAGGCAAAACAACTTGCACTTTCTGGTGGAGCAAGTGATTTTTTAACTAAACCTTATGATTTAATTGAAGTAGATCTTCGAATTAAAAATCTACTTAAAGTTTACTATTCTCATCAATTTTTAGAAAATCAGAATAAATATTTGGATGAAATAGTGAGGGAGCGGACTAAAGAACTTGAAAAGACAAATATAGAGTTAAGTTATGCAAAATATAATGCAGAAGAGATGAGTAAACTACAATCCTATTTTTTATCAAATGTTAGTCACGAAATGCGAACACCACTTATTTCTATTCTTGGTTTTTCAGAGATTCTAGTTGAAGAGTTAAAAAACCCCGAACATATTGAAAATGCTAAGTATATTTTGGAATCTGGCAAACATCTTCAAAATACAATAAACAACATTTTGTCATTTCATGAACTTGAAAAAAAGAAAACAGTGCTGTCAATTCAACGTTTTGAGTTAAGAAATTTAATTAAAAAAATTATTAAACCTTATAAAGCTGATGCAACTAATAAAGGGCTAAAGTTCAATTTAAATCTTTGTGAACATGATATATGGATTCAATCAGATTCAAAACTTCTAAAAAATATTATTGAAAATATTTTAGATAATGCACTAAAATTTACAAATAATGGGATTATTTCAATAAATGTTGACTTGCAATCAGATACACCAAACTCTTATGCGGAAATCACAATTCTAGATACTGGCGTAGGAATAAATCCGAATAAGATTAAAAACATTTTAGAACCATTTAGACAAGAAAGCGAAGGCTTAAGCCGTTCGTTTGAAGGAATGGGACTTGGACTTTCAATTGCAAAACAGTTAATTGATGCTCTAAATGGTGATATTAAAATTGAAAGTGCGGTTGGTGAAGGAACTACTGTAATTTTAAATTTTCCGGCAATAGATTCAGATCAAGATTTTACTAATAGGATTGATTTAAAAAAGACTTCATTAAACATGAACTATTTGTCCCCGACAAATGGTATGCCTTCAGTACTATTGGTTGAAGATAATAAAGATATCCGCATTCTTTTTCATAAATATTTAGAAGATATTTTTTCTGTTGGAGAGGCTGCTAATGGAGTTACTGCTATAGCTATGGCGGAGCTACTAACATATGATATTATTTTAATGGATATTAATCTTGGTGCCGGAATTGATGGCATTGAAACTTTCCATAGAATACGTAAACTTCCTAATTGTAAGCACATTCCAATAATTGCTGTAACGGCGTATGGGTCAGAACTTGATAGAAAGAAATTTTCAGAACATGGTTTCAATGGTTTTATGGAAAAACCAGTTGATAGAAAAAATTTAATTTCAACAATTAAAAATTTAATAGAGCAGAGACAATTATAAGTCTACAATTTATGTTTTCATAATTTCTCAATTTACTTAACAAATGGCTGTAACCGTCCATCAAATGAGAATTCTGCCATTTACATAAAATATGAGTCACTCTCAACAAAAAATATAATGAAGTGAAGAACTATATTACTGCAGATTCAGCAATTTCAATAAAATTTCTAGATGCATTTAATTTAACTTTTAATCCCCATGGAATTGTTAAATTTTGTTCAATATGACCATGTTTTACATTATAAATTATTGGTATTTTAAGTTGTTCAAAATAATCTGAAATAACATCGTTTAATGTTAGTGAAGGACTTTCTTTATCTTTAATATAACAATCAACAAATCTACCAATTATTACGCCTTCAACATCCTTAAAATTATTTGATGCAAATTTAATTTGGTAAAACATTCTGTCAATTCTATAAGGCTCCTCACCAATTTCTTCAAACATTAAAACTGAATTTTTAAAATCCGGTAAATATGGGGTTCCCAAAAGCGAGCTAAATAATGCTAAATTTCCACCAATTAAATTTCCCTCGCCTCTTCCTTTTGTTAAAGTATAAAAATTCTCATTATCTGGATTTTGAAGTTTGCCAATCTTTTTTGTAGAAGTGATCATATTCCAGAAATTTTCCTCTGTAAAAGCATTTACCTCATCTTTCCAAAAATCTACAGCAAGCATTGGACCAGCAAAAGTGACTAATCCAGTTTTTTTAAGAAAAGCCATTTGCAAAGCAGTTATATCGCTATATCCAACAAATATTTTTGGATTTTTCTTTATTAAACTATAATCAATTTTATCTAATAATTTTCCAGAGCCATATCCGCCACGAACATTTATAATTGCTTTAACATTTTTATTTTCAAACATTGAATGAAGGTCATCAAGTCTTTCTTCATCTGTTCCAGCTAAATAGCCATGTGTTTTCCCAACATTTTTGCCAACTTCAACGCGATAACCAAGTTTTTCTAAATATTTTACACCTTTTTCAATTCTAGTGTTGTCTTTTGTAGAAGATGCGGGCGAAATAATTCCAATTACATCCCCCTTTAATAATTTCTTAGGTTTAACTAGTTTCATATTATCTCAAATTGTTGTAAAATAACGAATTGTAAAAAATAGGAAATAAATAAGGCTAAATCAAAATTTTAGTAATATTTTAGGAATTTTATGTACTATTTGTTTGAGTTATAAAGAAAGCAAACAAATTATTTGATTTAATTGATATAACTTAAAGAATTGATTTAATGTAAAATAAAAAGATACATCAATCTTTAACTAAACAATGCTTCTATGAATTCTTTTGAATCAAAATCTTGTAAATCGTCAATTCCTTCACCAACACCTATATATTTGATAGGAATTTTTTGTTCCGCTGAAATTTGAATTATTACACCACCCTTTGCTGTTCCATCAAGTTTTGTAACAATTAATCCTGTTAATTGTGTTGATTTTGAAAATTCATTTGCTTGAACAAGTGCATTCTGCCCCGAATTTCCATCCACAACTAAAAGTACTTCGTTGGGAGCATGAGGAACTACTTTAGTAACTACATTTCTAATTTTTTCCAACTCCTTCATTAAATTAGATTTTGTGTGCAAGCGTCCAGCTGTATCAATTAATACAATATCAACATTGTTCAACTTAGCGTGTTCTAAAGCCTCAAAAACTACAGATGAAGGATCTGCTCCCGAACTTTTTTGAATAATTTTAACACCAGCTCTATTTGCCCAAATTTCTAATTGTTCATTTGCGGCGGCTCTAAAAGTATCCGCAGAAGCAATTAGAACATTTAGCCCAGCATTTTTATAATTATAAGCTAATTTCCCAATTGTTGTTGTTTTTCCTGCTCCATTAACTCCAACTACTAAAATTACGTAAGGTTTTTTACTAGCCAAGTCTTGATTATCATTTTCATTACCGGTATTTTTTTGAAGGATTGATTCCAACTCATTTTTAATTATTTGCTTGATATTTATTTTAGATCTATCAGATTCATAATACAATTCAGCTCGAGTATTTTTAATTACTTTCATCGCTGTATCAACTCCAATATCACTTGTTATTAGAATCTCTTCCAATTCATCTAATACATCCTCATCAATAACTGCTTTTGTGCTAATAGCTTCAGTAATACCATCAAATAGTCGTTTTTTTGTTTTTGACAGCCCGTTTTTTAATTTATCCAGATTAAAATTTTTAAACATTCTTATTCTCTTTTATCCATTTTATATTTTCATAAGCCCTAATTCCGTATCCAATAACAGAAGCAAAACTCAAAAAGATACTTAGATTTAACAAAATACCATATAACCATTCAATTTTTTGTACTCCACAAACAACGGCTAATAAAAATGCAGCAATTGAAGCAACTGTAATTTTACCAAGTAAATTAGATGGGAGCACTTTGCCAATTATTTTTGAAACAAATATTCCACCAGTAAAAATGATAACATCTCTCAAGATAATAATCCAAAAATAATATTCTGGAATTTCTTTCATCCAAAATAGTTGAAAGACAATCATTATAACAAAAATTTTATCTGCCAGTGGATCAATAATTTTTCCAAATTCAGTAATTTGGTTTAATTTTCTAGCTAAGAAACCATCTAACAAATCGGTTAAATATGCTCCCACAAAAAATAAAACTACAATAATTCTGTAATATTCAACTTCATTAATTCCAGAAAGAAAGTATGCAGTTGGCATTACTAGCAACACTCTTAACATGCTAACAAAATTTGATATATTAAAGATATCTTTCTTACTGTATTTCATAATTACTTAGTATTGTTTTTATTGTATATTATGGTTAACCAATTATAATGTCTATACTTAGCAGCTTTAATATAATGTTTACCTTTTAAGAATAATTTACTTATTCTCTTCTAAATCTTTAATTGGAATTGGGTATTTACCAGTAAAACAAGCAGTACAAAAGTCATTGGGAGCATGATCAATCATCGAGTCTAATAATTCATTTTCGGTCATATATTCAATACTATCTACACCTAAATATAAACGTATTTCTTCTATGCTCCCAAATTTATTTGCAATCAATTCCTCCTTTGAAGGGAAATCCATTCCATAATAACAAGGAAAATATATTGGTGGTGAAGTAATTCTAATATGGATTGATTTAGGATTAGCCTCTTTTATTAAATTTACTAACTGTTTTGATGTGGTTCCTCTAACAATAGAATCATCAATTAATACAATAGTTTTGTTTTCAATTACGCCTTTTACTGTGTTAAATTTAATTCGCACACCTATTTCTCTTTTTTTCTGAGCTGGAAGAATAAAAGTTCTTCCTACATAATGACTTCTTATTAAGCCAATTTCCAGTTTAGAGAGAATTCCATCTTTTTCCAACTGGTTTTGATAACCAATTGCTGCAGTATTTGAACTATCTGGAACACTCATAACAATAACTTTATCTCCATCTGCATCTATCACTGGATGATTTTGTGCTAAATTTTTTCCTAATTTTCTTCTAATTTTATCCACAGAAGAACCAAAAATTTTACTATCTGGTCGGGAAAAATAGATATATTCAAAAATACAGTGTTTAATATCATCTTGTTTTATTAATTTGTATGAATGAAGCGATTTCTCTTTATTTGGAGATTTATCAATAACCAATATTTCACCTGGTTCTATATCTCTAATATATTGAGCGCAATTTATATCCAATGCACATGTTTCAGAAGTAATTATGTATGAATCCCCTTTTTTACCCAAACAAAGAGGTCTTACGCCATTAATATCTCTTACGCCAATAAGTTTATCATCAGTCATTATTATTAGGCTAAAAGCACCTTCAATTTCCTCAACTGCTTCTCTAATCTGATCAATTTGATTTTCTTTTTTTGATCTTGCAATAAGATGAAGTAATACCTCAGAATCGCTGGTTGTTTGAAAAATTGCACCTTCTTTTTCTAATTTTTTTCTAAGATACTTTGCATTAGTTATATTTCCATTATGTGCAATAGCCAAATTTCCATCTCTATAATCAACAACAAATGGCTGAATATTGCTTCTTGAATCTGTGGCACCAAATGTTGAATATCGATTATGTCCAATTGTTATTTTATAATTGATATCTTCGGTAAGCATTACATGACTATTTGCATAAACATCTGAAACTAAACCAAATCCTTTATGAGTTATAAATTTAGTATTACCATTTTCAATATTAAATGCCTTTACAATTCCGCTAGCTTCTTGTCCGCGATGCTGCAATGCATGGAGTCCAAAATATGTAGTTAATGGTAAATCGTTATCATTACCCTCAATTCCAAAAATGCCACAATTACAAGTAGGCTTATCTACTGTAAATTTTATATTTTTATTCATTAGTCTTATCGTTAAAGTTAAAAAAGCAGTTAGTCGGAACGGCGGGATTTGAACCCGCGACCACACGGCCCCCAGCCGTGTACGCTACCGGACTGCGCTACGTTCCGAGTAATTATAATTTAGACTTTAAATCTAACAAAAAATTCCTTATTTCCATAAGGTCAACTTCAATTGATTCTTTTTTGCTTAATTGTGGCGTTATTATTTTTGTTTCATTTTTAAGTGGTGTCTTTGTGGAGATTAAATTGCCTGCGGTTTTACCTTCAGAAAGTATGTTTTTTGCACCCTCAATAGTATATTTTTTATCTCTAAGAAGAATTTTTATTTCTAAAATTAATTTTATGTCTTTGTTTGTGTAAATTCTATTGCCCGCCCTATTTTTTGAAGGTGCTAATTGTTCAAATTCGGTTTCCCAATATCTTAGAATATATTGTTCCAAATTAGTTAATTTACTGACTTCACTAATTGAATAATATAATTTTTTTAAACCAAAATCTTTCATTTAAAACCTCAAATTTTTCACTTCAAATAAAGTAGTTAATTTCTTATATAATATCAAGTTCTAGCCTTTACCTATAGAATATTTTCTAATTAAATCAATTCAGCCTGGATAATTCAATAGGATTAAAATAAACAATTATAGTAAAAGATTAATCAATATAGAAGCGAACATGCCCCGACTTACTGGGTATTAGCATTTGCACCCAAATGGTTACTGAGCGCAGCCGAAGTAAGGTTAAGTGAACAATAATATTATCACATTGTGATCCCATTGTGAGAGCGAGTTAGTCGAATATGCATTAATGCTTTTCTAATGCATATTTGGCGGTTAATTTATTTTTCTTCCAAATAAACTAATCCATTTTCAAGAACATAATCAGCATACCAAAATAATTCTTTTACATTTTCTGGTTCTGTAAAATCAATAATCCTTCTGTTTATTTGGTGAACATTTACAGTATCTCCACCATCAGGATTATTAATAGTTGATATAACCGAATTTTCGAAAGTTATTACTGAAGTGACAACTCCATTTTTATCAATAATTCCTCTAAAATTAAGTAGCATATCATTTCCAAATTTTAAAACATGCTCAGTTGTATAATATAATCCACGACTGTTTCCATAAATATCATTCCATTCAACATAATCTATTACATCTAAATCTCTTTGAACACCAATAAAATATGATGTATCATCATCAGGTCTATAAACTGAATAATAAGTATTTGGAGTGATTTTTTTGGGAAATACTGGAAATTGATTATTTAGCAATGTCGGAATTAATGTTGTATCTGTTAATATTGATGTTTGTTTCATAAAAATACTTCCACTTTCAATTATTTCACTATGTTGAAAAAGAACCCATTTATTATCAACCGAAACCTTTATACTTCCCGAAGAATTAAATTCAGCACCTGTTCCCAAACTACTATCTAAAATTGAATAATATAATTCTATATTACCAATATACTCAAGTCCATCTGCTTTGGTAATGACGGTATCAAATTGTAGAGAAAATATATTAACTCCCAAAGGTTTTAATGAATCAACCAAATCACCTTCATAAAGCCCAATAGCGTAAACAGCTTTTTTGTTAATGGGGAATTCAATATTAATTGAATTATTATCAATTGGTGGAGTTACTGAATTTGAACACCCAAAATAAAACAAACTTGTAAGCACAAATGAAACAGAAATAATTTTGAATTGATGCATTGTTTCTCCCTTTTTAAATACTATTATTTTTAAGAATATTGGAATATAAACAGAATATATTTGTCTTTAATTTAGTTATTGTTGATTAGATATTCAAGGAATAAAAAATACCCTTTTAAACTGGTGTAATAAGAATTTTTAAAATTTTACTTAAGAAGTATCATTTTTTTTGTATCAAAAAAGTCTTTGCCAGAGTTTGATGAAGTTGTACTTTGTAATCTGTATAAATATACTCCAGAGGCTAAATTTGAAGCATCAAAAGTAACTTCATAATTTCCTGATTTCTGTGCTTCATTTACAAGTGTAGTCACTTCCCTTCCGAGAATATCATAAATAGTCAATTTTACATTTTGTAAAGGTAAGTTTTGAATTGTCCCTAAGTTATTTGGGATTGAATATCTTATAGTTGTTGTTGGATTAAAAGGATTTGGATAATTTTGCTCAAGCTTATATTCTGTTATAATTCCAGAATTCTCAGAATCATTTATATCGGAAATGGAATTGAAATATTTAATTATTTCGGACATTAGAGCAATTCTAGTTTCTTCTGGATAGATTGTTTCAAAGGGGAAACCGAGCGAAAGTACTTTTCCATTTGCCAAACCATTTGGGAACATTCCATCATATAATATTCCCGCAAATCCGTTTTGTGCATCTAAAGCTGAATATTGCAGAAATCCAATTCCTCCGTTTATTGACTTAATTACATCTGGCCATTTAACATTAATTGTACCGTGTGTTCCATTATCAAAACTAAACGGACTAATATTTTTTATATAATTATTTTGGAATAAAGTTACACTATAATAAGTACCCGAAGTATTGAAGGGAGCATCTGCTGCATATTGCATTTTGAGATAATTCCAGATGAAATTTTTATCGCTAGAACTGCCTTTGTAATCCAAATCCCAAGCTATTTCGCTTCCAGAAACAAATAAATTTCCACCATTTTTTAAGTAATTAGAAACAATTGTTTGTTCCACATTGCTGAATGTTTCATAACAGTACTTTCTTCGCCTAAAATATAATCCACAATAAAATAATTATTCAGATTAAAAATTCCATCAATTATTGCTTCATTTGTGGCGGAATTAAATCCTTGTAAATTAGCATTAAGCGTTGAAGCATGTTGACGAATAAAATTGTAAGTATTCCCTTCGGAAGCTCTATCAAATCCATTTACAATAAGTGAATTTAGTTTTAAATCGGATGATGGAACTCCAGCCAAAACTTCGGTATATGGCGATTCACCAACTTGATTAATAGCTTTTAGTTTAATGTAATAAATATTATCCTCTGTTAAACTTGTTATAATCAAATTATCTGGATTTAATGAAATTGCATCATTAAAATTAATTCCATCATTGCTTAAAAATACTTTATATGATTCCACATTGGAATCTTCAGTTAAAACAATTTTAAGTTCATCCGCACCACTGTTAATTACTCCAAAGGATTTTGGTGTTTCTGGAATTCCATCAACTTTTAAATAACTTGGCTGTTCCATTGCTCCAGTTTCGTTACTTAATATTTTATATAAAACTCCATCTGTGAGAATATTTTTGTAATCGGTTACAACCGAATCAATTAACATTTGAGAATTTATAAAACGAATTCCGTGGCTGTAATCCACATATGTATTGATATGTCCGTTATAAACTGGTTGAATGGGCGAACCATTAAGCTGATGCCAACCATAAATTACAACATGATGCGTACGTGTTGGATCTACAATTTTATTGCTAAGAATTATATCTTTTTTTATTCCACCAGTTAGCTGCCCAAGTTCTCCACCTTTTGAAATTCTTTGTTCCTCAATATCTTTATTATGTAAAACAAATTTTGCTACAAGTTCATTTTCATTTCCAACAGGAGTATAAAATTGTGGAGCTAATTTTGTAACACAATTTGCATAAATATTATCCACTATTTTACTAGTTGGCATTGCGGCACCAAATAAATCGGCTAATTTTTGTGCTGTAATTGGTCCCATTGGAATTCTGCAAAAATCTTCATTGGAGCCAATTGCAAGATAATCTGGCATTACTTCATAAATAACGGAATGATTTACTCCGTTTGCATCATTAAAAGTAGTTTCAATTTTGGTTAAAGATCGTAAAAAATCTGGAATATTTCCTTTTGATATTTCATCATAAATTCTATTTTCTCTATCTTCAAAACTTAAATTTGAAACACTATTCATAAACTGCGAACCTGTAATAGCATCTAAAGGACGGGGAGGAATTTTTAATTGTTCTGGAGCATTTATACTTTTTTGAATGTATTGCGAATAAGCTCTTTCTCCATAATAATTGTAATCAACTCCTTCAAGCTCAGTTCCAGAGACCATTCCTTGAATAAATCCATTTCTTTCAACTTGAACTGTGTGCAAAATTAATTGTTGTGGATTTTTCTTTAATATTATTTTTATACGTCCATTTAATGCTTCGTATTTAATAAACTCGGTATCTTCTGAATCAGTAAAAGTATAAAACGATGACATATAATTTTTCATCAATCTGCTTCTGTACCAAGTTCCACCAGTAGCACTAACAACTGGAGCGCCATTATAAAGAGCCACGCTATCGTTGTATGCAAAAACGGATAAAAAGTTATCCGAACTGGAATTTAGCCAGTTTATCATTTTATCGCCATATGTGTGCTCATATCCATAATTGCTATCCAAAAATGATATTCGTTTAACAAATGTTGGAATTTCTGAATATGCATCCATAAAACTAAATGAAAATCTTCCACCACCACTATGCCCAGTTAAAATAACTGTAGATTCATATTCGTTAAAAATACTTCGGATGTAATCGACAAGTCCTTTAATAATTTCATCGTGATTTGAATATTTTGCCTTCCAAGTCGGCCAGCTTTTTTGTTCATTTTTAAGATAGACTGTTACAAGATTACTTTCGGTTAAATGATTTCGCAAAAACCTAGTTTGTGCTCCAATATGTTGAATATCGAAATGCCAATCGTCACCAGGTTCCATTATTTTACCGATTGTTTGCTCCGTAGTATTTCCGTTTGGAAGCGCAAACAATGCGATCGAAATTGGTTTATCGGGATTGAACATAGCAGGAGAAGGAGCATTAATATGTATTTTAATTTCATTTGGATAGTTAAGGCTTAGAATTTGTTCTTCAAAATATGGACTATTCTGAAAACCACTAAGTCGAGTGTAATTTGTTTGACTAAGAGAAGTATTAGTAATAATAAATGGAATTAGAATTAAGAAGAAGGTAAATACATTTATTTTTCTCATTTGTTCTCCTTTTAAATATTTATAAATGAACACGTTATTAAAATAATGATAATAACCATTTAATATCATTATTTATTTTATGGTTCACTCCAAAAATAATATTCCCCTGACTGTCTTTGTGAGTGGAGCGAAGCTCCGAAGAAATCCATTTGGAGTGAACTCATTAAATAAAAGAGAAAAAACAAGCCCAATTCTTTTAAGAAGCATATTTATAATATGCTTAAAAAGTTTTCACTATTTTAACTATTTCTTTTAGTTAGGAATAGTTTCCCAATTGAACAGAAGTTTTAGTTTTAAAATCTATTTTGGAGAGCTTTTCTGACAAATGTTCCGAAATTAGTTGAATTACATTATCCTTGCTCTCAATTCCCTTTTTCACTTTATTGCGCAATTCATTGTAATCAAAACCATCAAAATCAACATTACGAATATTTAAATCATTAACTGCTTCATCTAAACACTTTCCAGAGCAGAATCCAAAATGCTCTTTGTACTCTTTTGGCTTGGCTATTATTTGTCGATTGCAAATTGCATATCTACAATTAAACATATCTTCTGCCGGTTTACCAGAATAATGAGATTTTCCAATTACAGTATGCGTTTTGTTATCGCCAATGTATGTTGAAACTCTATCATCAAAGGTGTATAAATTGCCTAACCAATTTCCATCATTATGGAGATTGGTATATTTAATAACACCACCATCAAGCTGTTTAACTTTTTCCATTCCAGAATTTTTTAACAATACAGCTAATTTTTCGCATCTAATTCCCCCAGTGCAATACATAATTACTTCTTTGTCACCAGCGCTTTCTCTATAATTTGCAATGTATTTTTCAGTTTCCCTAAATGTCATTGTTCCAGCTGGTTGTGCATTTTTAAAATGACCTAGATCATATTCATAATTATTACGCATATCTAGAATTAAATAGTCATCCTTATTTCCAGTGTCAATAATTTTTTTAAATTCATCTGTACTAATTTTGAACTTAGATCCTTCAATTTCTGAGGCATTATAAATCTCTCCAAGTCCCACTATTTCTTTTTTATATCTAACAATCATTCTAGGAAATTGATGCTCCGAAACTGGAGTAGATTTTGTTTCAATATCTGGTATATTATTAAAGAAAGTATTCGATTCCAAATAAAGTATTAGTGCTTGTTTTTGTCCATTATTAACTGAACATTGTGCATTTATTCCCTCTTCACCAATATATATTCTGCCTTTCATGCCAATATCGTTACAAAATATATTTAGCTTTTTCACTTCATTTTCTGGATTTGATACATTAACAAATTTATAAAACGCTAATAAATGGTATATTTTTTTTGAACTCATTTTCTCTTTTAAGTAATTAATAATTTTTAGAATGTAATAGTACTAATTGTCCTTTTTAATTCAAAACTTATTAAATCACTTCTTTTCAAAATATTTAATTTCTCATTTTGTTTTGTCATTTTTTTAATGATAATTTTGATATGACAATTTTTAGAATATTTCCATGATTTTCACAAAAAGATTAAGCAAACAAAACAGAAGAGAAATCTCCATTGCATTTTTTATTTATTTAACATTTACAATAATATTTCTGCCTCTACATTTAAAATTTAACGAATCAAAAAATCCTTTAGATTTCAATTATCCAAATAATGCCACAATTCTATCAAGCATAGAATTTATTATTTCACCCAAATTAATTGACAGAAATTTTGAAAGATTACTTTCCGGCGAAAAAGAGTTACAGAATTATAGTTTAAACTATTTTCTTCTTTATGCAGATAGTAGCACGATATCATATTTATTTGTTTTCCCAATTACTACACACCCAATAAATGAGTTTGCAAATTATTATTCGCATTCAAATCCAAGAAGTCCTCCAATATTTTTATAGTAGTATGGTTATCAATCAATACAAACTTACTGATTTTATATTTACATAATAAAAATACAAGGCAAATAATATGTCAAGTTTATCCCAAAACAAAATAAGTTGGTCTGATATGCCATTTATGATATTAGTTGGTTCCATTATTTTATCATTCGTTGGAATGATTATTTATATAATTTATAGTATTTTCTTCAACTAATATTATGAATTGACCCGCTATTTTTTATCCTAAATAGACAAATCTAAAATTATTAATTAGCGCAGATTGATATGTAAGTCCGTTAATCTGCGATTTTAATAACTATAATAATATTTTATATTATGAGTCTACTATAAAAAGGTTCTATTGAATAATGTCATTGCGAGCGGAGCGAAGCAATCTGTCGAATTTAGCGCAAAATCAAAAGATTGCTTCGTCACTCCGTTCCTCGCAATGACGGGAAAAACCTTTTTAGACCAGACTCATATTATTATTCATACTTACAGACAATAAAAACTGTCATAAAAACGACCAAACTCTTTCAACCCGTTGTTAATTTATGTAAATTCGTAAACGTTTTTCAATAAAAAATGGAATGTTTATGGTTGATTTTTTTAACACTTGGTTTCCCTTTCTATACTTATATGTGGGTGGTGGAATCTTTTTTCTTGGTGGAATGATTTTAATCAGAAGAACCAAGGCAATCGATATGCGCTTAAAAAAAGATCGTTTTTGGTGGAAAGTGCTAATTTTCGGTTATTTTTATTTTGTAGCAATTCACGCTTTTTTAATTATCGCAGCACTTTACTTATGAGGAATTAATGAATCAAATACACAGTATAGGAACAGAATTAGATTGGGTTGTTCTCGTTGTTTACATGATAGCAATGTTACTTTTTGGTACTTATTTTGCAAAATATAATAAAGATACAAATGATTTCTTTTTTGGCGGAAAAAGATTTGCATGGTGGATAATTGCAATGTCAATTGTAGCTACTGGAATTAGTAGCCATAGTTTCATTAAATACTCCGCTATGGGTTTTAAGTATGGATTTTCTTCATCAATGTCCTATATAAATGATTGGTTTTTCGTCCCGTTTTTTCTCTTCGGATGGCTACCAATAATTATATACTCACGAGTACGTTCCATTCCAGAATATTTTGAAAGAAGATTTTCTCCATCAGCAAGGTTCTTAGTAACCATTTTACAACTTCTCTATTTAGTAGGATATGTTGGTATTGGGTTCTTAACATTAGGAAAAGCTATCATGCCACTTATGCCTGAATATCTTACTTTCTTTGGAATTCAATTTCATATTACCCTAATGGGCTTAATTTGGATTACGGCAGTTATTACTGGTGCTTATATAACTTTTGGTGGACAAACCGCAGTTATTTTTACCGACCTTGTACAAGGATTAATGCTTATGACTGCTGGATTTATTGTCTTTTTTCTCGGAATTGCATATGTCGGCGGTTGGGATTCATTTTGGAATTTATTGCCTACCACTTGGAAACTTCCACTTGCTCACTTTAACTCCCCATCTGAGTTTAATTCGGTTGGAACATTTTGGGAGGATGGAATTGCTGGCTCGGTTGGATTTTTATTTATGAACATGGGCTTAATAATGCGTTTTATGGCTACAAAAAGTGTTCACGAAGGAAGAAAAGCCGCTACAGTAAATATTCTTTTTATGCTTCCTCTTTCTGCAATTGTTGTTGGTGGAGGAGGTTGGGTTGCAAAAGCAATTTCTGTTAAATTTCCTACTATTATTCCTGCAGGAACTGCAGCAGATGAAGTTTTTGTCGTAATTGCAAATATTTTAACAGGCCCGGGAGTCTTTGGATTTGTAATTGCAGCAATTGCGGCAGCATTAATGTCAACAGTATCAACTTTGGTAAACGCAGCGGCAGCTATTTGGGTAAATGATGTTGATAGACCGTTAAGAATCTGGTTGAAAAAAGTAAAAAAAGAAGAAAAGGTTGATGAAAAAAGAGCCATGGTTGTTGCACGGAGTGCTACTGTTGGTTTTACTTTACTTGGAGTACTAGCTGTTTATGCGTTTAGTTCTTACCCAACAGTTTATCAAGCACATGCATTTTTCCATGCAACATTAACTCCACCATTAATGGTTGCAATTTTCTTTGGTGTTTTTTGGAAAAGATTTACTCCTGCTGGATTAATTACAACTGTTATAGGTGGAATAGGCTTAATGCTTTTAGGTAACAGATATCCTCTGGAATTAATTGGTCCACTTGCTCAAGGAACTCCATATGACCCTGTTCATCCATTTACTTATATGGCAGCACTTTATAATTTAATAGTCACTTCTTCTGTTGCAATTTTAGCCACTGTGTTCCAAAGACAATTAAAAACGTTTGTTAAAATAATTAGAAAAAATGCTCATCATAAATCAATAATGTTTGGAGTTATAGCTTTTATTGTTATCGTTGTTGTTTTTGATATATTTACTGCATTATTTAGCCTTTCAATTGTGCCTTTGGTACCACTACTTTTAATAACAATTTTAATGTCTGGATTAGTTGCCCTTGCAACTACCTACTATGTAAAATATGACGCAAAAGCACAAACTTTAGGATTAACAATTTGGTCAATTCATCAAGCTAAAGAATGGTTTAAAGGCAGCAAACTAAATGAACGCGAAGGTGAAAATGCTATTGTTAACTGGAAATTGGCTGAAAATGACAATGAAGATATAATCAATTTTTCAAAACATGATATGCACAAAATGGCCGCTGAGGTTGGTGATTTAGTATATATTTCTGATAAACGAAAATTTTTGGGTGGATTAAAATCTTGTCATACAGTTTTTGGTGAACCTCACAGTGAAAAAGGTGTAGTTTATATCAGAAAACTACATATTGAAAAAGGCTTATTTGTAGATGGACGACTTTTAGAAGCTGAAAAAGAGATGTAATTTTTCAATAAAGGCAAGTTTTAATTAACTTGCCTTTATTTTTTCAATTTCTAATCACACAATAATTGCTATTTAATTAAAATCAACTTCTTGCTTTCAACAAAACTTCCGCTTTGCAGTCTGTAGAAATAAACTCCCGAAGAAAGAGAAGCAGCATTAAAAATTATTTCATAATTTCCAGCTTTTTGGTGCTTATTTACAAGCGTTGCAACTTCACGACCGAGAATATCAAATACTTTTAATGATGTATGTTGCACAGAATGGTATTCTGTGCTGCGTGGAATTGAATATTTAATTGTTGTGCTTGGATTAAATGGATTTGGATAATTTTGTGATAATTTATATTCTGTTGGTACATCATCCGCTTTAATTCCAGTGGTAATATCAACAAATTCAATATTGTCAAATTCAAATAATCTTCCACTTAAATCTTGAACTTCGGCAACAATTTGAAAATTATCAACATCACTCCAATCAAATGCACCAATTGGATTATACCATTGATTATTATCCCAAGAGCCTTGCTCACTAAACATTGAAAGTGGAATTTTCAATTTATGCCATTGATTATCCCATTTTGTACTCTCGTTATCTTCAATTGTAAATTTCATTCTCCAAGGATGATCTTCTGGAATATCTGTTTTTGAATCAACAAATCGAATATGAAATTTAGAATTTGGAGTATCACCTTTTACCATCAAACTAAGATAAATATTTGAGCCAATATTAGCAAAAAGAGATAAATCCTTGTTTGGAATGAAATCAAAACCAATAAAATCATATTGTTTTGGACTTTTCCATTCTATGCAATATTTTCCACTATAAGGCGAACTTGTAGAATAAAAATTTAATGTTGCATTTGCATTATAACTTGAGTTTGTAATTCCATTTTCAACGTAATCACTATAAATCAAAAATGGAGAGGATTCTTGCGTTTTAATATATTCTGTTTGTGGAATATCATTAAAACCCAATGCATTTATCAGTGGAGTATTCAAATCATAATTAAACATCTCTTCCGAATCTTTTTCAAATAATCCAAAACCACCTTGATAATCCCATATTGTCCACGAAATATTTTTTTCTTCAAAATATTTTCTAACAATTTCATACCATAAAACTCTATCTTCATTATTACTATTTGGAATATAAACTCCAAACTCACCACAAAATATTTCTACATTTCTATCATTTTTGAACTTAACTGCAATATCTATTAATTCCTTAACTTTTGCGACAGTTCCATCATTTATATAATTATTATAAGAACTTTGTATCCAAGTTCCGTTTAATTCTGCTGGAAAAGTTGGCATAGCATTTACATTATATGGAAAAGGCATTCCTGCTAAAGGTACTAATGATGGCTCAGTCCAACTTGCACCTTGATGAGTGAATAAAAACGGGTCATAAAAATGGAAAGTGTAAATCAAGTTTTTGTCTGTATAAATTGGCATATCGTCCAGACTTGAATAACTGTTCCAATTTGCTGGACCTACGACAATTGTGTGAATGGCATCTATTTGCCTAATTACCATTATTATTGCTTGTTGTATTGCATTCCAATTTGCATCTGAAATTCCATGCGGTTCATTCAAAATTTCAAAGTAAATGTTATTGCTTCTATTTTTGAAATGCTCCGCCATATTTTTCCAAACTGGAATTAATGTTTGGATAATACTTCCATCTGTGTTTACTGCTGGATTAAAAGAATGGTTATCTAATATAATATTAATATTTAATTCCTCTGCCCAATCAACAACTTCATCTAAAAATGAAAGGAACAAAGGGTCTAAATTGTGTTCAGTTGTTCCATCAGTCATTGAATGCAAATTAATTGGCAAGCGGATTACATCACATCCAAGTGATTTTATGTTTATAAAATCTTGTTTAGTATACTTAGTAAATTGGATTTGTTGCGGACTATCAACTTGAAACCACGATGTTAAATTAACACCTTTATTAAAATGATTTTGAGCAGAAATGGTAATTGCTATTAAAAATAAAATTATTATAATTTTTTTCATGCTAAGTCCATAATAAAAGAAATAATTACTATTTAAAAGTAACATCTTTCTCGATAATATAGGATTATTTATAACTATAAATTTCTACAAAAAAAAAAGCCCAATTCTATTGAGAATTGGGCTTTTTGAATAATTTATTTTGACACTATTTCAATAAAAGGGCTTTTTTAATTTGTGTAAAATTCTTTTTAGAGTTCAAGCCATCCGCTTTAATGCTTATTAAATAAATTCCACTTGGTAAGTTTGCTGCATTCCAAGTTGTTTCATAATATCCAGCTGATTTTTCTGAGTTAACTAATAAACCAACACGTTGACCAAGCATATTAAATACTTCAATTCTAATATTACTTTGTTCAGGAACTCCATATTTAATCATGGTACTTGGGTTAAATGGATTTGGATAATTTTGATGAAGTACGTACTCATCTGGGATTATCATTTCATCATTAACCCCAATAACAACAGCTTTTTCAACTGCAATGTGGATTGTATCTTTAACTATTGCTTCTGAGTCACTTACACTCCAAATTAAATTTCCCTCACCACCAAATTCTATCTCAGCACTAAGTGTGAGTATTCCAGTTCCATCATCATAAGAATAATGTATTGAATCTGAATCAACTCTGAATTCACAAATAAGAGAATCATTTACTGTCTCCACATCTGAAACACATTTTAAAATATCAATTGTGAAACTAGTGTCTGAGACAAATTCAATTAGTGCAGGAGCATCACTAATTAATGGCGGATCATTTATTGCATTAACAGTGAACTTTACATCTTTACTATCTGAGACACTTCCAGGGTCTTTCGCTGTAAATGATATTGTTTCACTTCCAAACCAATCTTCATTTGGTGTTGTAATTGTGGCAATTCTATTTTCATCAATTTCAATAGACAAATCATTATTACCGCCAAAAGTCCAGATAATGTCCGAATCGTCATTGTCTATATCTGTAACAAAATCATCTAATTTAATAGTTGCAAAACTACTTCCTTCGTCGATTGTTTGATCTGCAATATTACTTATCACAGGACCATCATTGACATTTGAAACTGTAAATGTTGCTTGGTTGCTTCCACTTGCACCACTTGGGTCTGTTGCAACAAACATAATAATTTCACTACCATTCCATTCGATATTTGGTACTGTAATACTGGCAACTCTATTATTATCAATTGTTACAACTAACTCATTTGTACCACTATAACTCCAAGATAATTCGCTATCAGAATTATCTGAATCAGTAACATAATTGTCTAATTGAATTGTTGTAAAACTACTTCCTTCATTAATCGTTTGATTTGGAAGATTATTTACGACTGGTGAATCATTTACTGGAGTAATTGTAAATGTTGCATTATCACTTGCCGTTGCACCACTTGGGTCTGTTGCAATAAACGAAATAGTCTCACTTCCATTCCACTCTGCATTGGATGATGTAATTGTGGCTTCCCGACTACTATTAATTGAAACACTTAAATTTATATTCCCACTATAGCTCCATGTTATTTCATTATCAGAATTATCGAGATCAGTTACGAAATTATTCAAGTTAATTTTAGTAAAACTACCACCTTCGCTCACTATTTGGTCAGGAATATCAGAAAGAACAGGGGCACTATTGAAAACTCTAACAACATTACTAATCCTTACTTCATCCATATAACCATTAAACCAACTACGACTAAAAAGCCCATACCCAATTTTTAGGTCTTCAGTTCCAGTACTTATTGTTGTACCAGCAGTGTAAGTTGACGATTGCTCCTCAAGCTTAATGCAATCTTTATCGTGTAAAATTAATTTAAGTGTACTGTTATCATAATCATTTATTAATGCAATATGATACCATTTACCTATAGTGATACTGTTCTGTGAAGAATATACTTTCTTAATACCATTAGTACTATTAAAACCATAGTTAAGTCTTGCATCTGTGGAAGATAATTCCAGGAAGTAATTTGCATCCCAATCAATTGTTGGAAGTCGAATTAGCTCTGGCCAATTGTTATGGCTTTGATCCCATTCTTTAATATAGAACCATAACTCAATAGTCCAGTTACCAGTTAAACTCAGTTTGGAGGAATAAGGGACTGTTATATAAGACTTTTGATATGAATTGCTATTGTCGAAATATATAGCATCAACTAAACCTAAGACAGGCGATGAAATGAATGATATTGTATTTCCATGCTCCTCTAACGAATAGTTAGATGCCTCTTCCTCTAGATTATCATCAAAGTGAAGTAGTAAAATAGTGTTGTCATCAGTAGTATAAGGTCCACCAATATCATTTGCAATTCCTATTTCAAAAGTATCATCACTTTCATCAAAGACTGATGGATTTGAAATATCTGAAATTTTCACTCCACATTGATTGGAAATGGTATTAGGAATAACCCAATCATAGATTCTTAAACTTGCATCTACATTTGTTGCTATTACATTCCAGCCATCCCCATTATTAGTTGTGTATTCAATCTTGATATTACTTATAGGAGAATTCTCCCAACTAATTGGGATTGAATACCCAGGAACATAATAGACACCACCATTTGGACTACTTAGCTTTAATTCATAAGGTTTAATTGAAAATACATCATTGCTTTTATCATAAACATTAATATCGCTAACATCTATTATTTTAATTTTGCATTCATCAGTACTAACAACAGGAGTTGTCCAATTATAACTCCCATTAGAAGTAGAAGTGCTGTTAGTAATCACCTCCCAATTTTTACCATTATCAATGGTATATTCAATTCTAATATCAGAAACATTTGTACTATTCCAAATAATTTCAGAAACTTCACTGGTTTTTAAAATTTCACCTTCATTATGAGTTTGGAGGGATAGTTCTTTGCCGTTAAAGTTGGGTTCCAGGCCGGTTAATATTACATGGTTAGTAGAATACCCTGGGAAGCTATCGGCATCGAAAAAGCCATTAGATCCCATATTATAGTCTACATGAAATTCACCATTTTCATTATATCCATCGATATGGTAAAAGTGTCCTGCACCTCCTCCTCCGTGCCAGCCGGCAACAATTTCAGGAGTCAATCCAGCCATTAAAATCACCCTTCCGTTATCTAAATCATTTTGAATTAATTCAATCCATTCTGCACGTGTATAATCATTTCTATAGGCAATACTACTGTTATAATTAAAGAAACGTTTCATTGATTTGGATGCACCATAAATATCAGCACCTTTTGAAAATATTGCTGTAGCAGCATGATAAAACAATGTGGCGGCATCAGTGTACTCTGCTTCGGTACTATTAATTGATAAACCATTAGGCATGTTATCATAATTATAAGTTGTAGCACCAAAATTTGCAGAATATGTTGGCCCACCATAATAATATGTAAAAGTTGTATCACCAAACCCAACAATTGGGTATTCCCAGTGATGTAATACAGTTGCTACTGCAGTAGGGCCACAAGCATTACCCACATGTCCATTTATTCCATCAGCATCTTCAGGATAATATGCATTATATGGCCATTTAAAAACTTGCCAATCATCTCTAATAAACGGACCTACTGAAGATAAAGAACTAGAAATTGAAAATTGGCTTTCACTTATATCGTTTACCGATGCATTCTCTGAATCAGAGATTTTTAATAGACACTCTTTTGATGGAGTTGCATATACACTCCAACTATATGACTCTAAACTGGCTGATATATGTGTTGCAATAGAATTCCAACTGCTACCATTGTCCGTACTATAATCCAGATCAATATTTGATATTCCATTACTAACCCAATTTATTTCTGTTGTTTTATTATTGATGCAAAAATCGCCTCCATTAGGATTTAATAATGCCAAATAATCCCCCGCATATGAAACAATTTGATTAGATAAATTAAGTGTACCCCAAGTTGAAGGGTCATTAAAATAATTTGCATTACCTGACCATACTAATTGAGATGAACGATAATCTGTTGTACTGTCATCATCATCATTTACAGCGATGTTAAGTCCAATATTAACACCGGTTGTCGGACTGATATCAAAATTAGTCCAGGGAATTGCAAACTCCATTGAATACCCATCATTGGTTTCTTTCCATTGATGAATTATACCTTCATAGCGTTCATCTAATTCTTGAATCCAATAACTTTTAACAGGTTTGGCAAAAAGCCGATCATATTGATCAAGAGTTGTGCCTTTGCTATTATCACCGTCAATACAAATTTCAATACCATCACTATACCAACTATTACCATCAGTCTTACAAAGGGTTCCATCTAAAACATTCACACCTATGTATAAATAGTTCTCATCCCACAATACCCCAAAGTTTGCTGTATTGTTAGAGCTACCAAGATTTATTGAAATTTGATTTGTGAGATCCCAAAAAGATTCTTCAAGTTGTCCATCAATGGCAATATTAGAATTTAATTTCATGACAGTAATTAATTGCGCATGAACCTCTCGAACATAAAAAAGGGAAATTAATAGTGACAACACTAAAAATCCGTTCTTTTTTTTCATATTACCTCCATAAATAATTATTGATATTTATCAAAATATTTATTCTCATCTATCGCCTGAGTGAGTAAAGACTATAATTCTAACCTATTGTAAAAAACATCAAAAAGTATAAAAGTTAGAAAATTGCGTTTTTAATTAGGAGTTTGTACACATGAGAAATAGATCCCCTGCAGACATTCCACTGTAGTGTATGGTCCACAAATATCTTGTGCATTAGAGAGGATTGTAATAACTATTAATTGAATTATAATGGTAAGTGATAGAATTTTGTAATATTTCATTTTCCCTCCGAAAATGATAATTGTATAATAAGCCAAGTTTCAAAAAATATTAGAAACTATTTAATATGCAGTTTGCCCTTTTACAAGCATTCCTCAACACTGTATGCAAGTTAATTATTATACGAAAATAAAACAAGTTTTTTATGTCTTTTAATGGGATAGTTTATCCGCTATTTGGGGAAATATAAAAAAGCCCAATTCTATTGAGAATTGGGCTTTTTGAATAATTTATTTTGATACTATTTCATCAAAATCATCTTTTTAACTGAAGTGAAATTATTTACTTGCATTCTGTAGAAATAAACTCCACTTGTTAAGCTTGATGCATTAAATTCTATAGTTTGGTAAGAAGCTGGTAATTCTTCATTGATAAGAGTCATAACTTCTCTTCCTAGAATATCAAATATTTTTAATGTAACCATTCCATTTTCTGGAATACTAAATTGAATTTTAGTACTAGGATTAAATGGATTTGGATAGTTTTGATTTAATGCATACACAGATGGAATGCCATTTTTATCATCAACTGAAACTGCTGTTTCAAAGTCAGAAAGTCTTCTAGGCATTAATTGATAACCAGAATAAAAAGGAGCACTTGAATCATATTGTCCTAAAACGCCAGTAATATCTTGTGGAAATTCTGGAGAATCAGTTCCCCAAATATCTGTATCAGCATCAACTCTAAGGTCTAAAGTATCAGTATTTGTGTATATTTTCATTGTAGAACCAGATGAACTTCCAACTAACCAAGCAGTGCTTGAAGATAACTCTGCACCTTTTATACTAACAAGTTGACTTTCATAATTTTCTGGGTCAACGTTAATTTCAAAAATTGAAAGTACTTTTGGAACAAGAGCTGTAACAGCACCATTATCAACTATATCAGTTGCTGGAGTAACTGGTTCAATTTCAATTAAACCGTTATATTGAATTATTTTTCCAGTAACAGTATAATTGTTACCTTCAACCATAACTGGAGTTTCGGTTCCAAAAGCAATAACTAAAATACCTGCAGTAGAATCTTGCATATATGCTTCAATTCTACCTGTTGAATAAATACCACTTCCTGCAGAAACGGTTCCAGTAACCCTTGCCATGAGTCCTGTAAACTCAAGTGCACCATCTTCATTTTGTATTTTAATATTATCTATTGGAGTATTACCTGCAAATAACATAATAATATCGGATGTATCAGTTTTTCCGCTATTATCCATAGCACCAACAAAATATCCAAACAAATCACCATCGTTATAAAGTGATTCTGGCACATAACCAACCCAAGTATTTCCTGTAGTGTTACTCATTGCAACAGAATTAAAAACTAATCCATCATTACTGTAAATTAAACTAACTGCAGAAACACCTTTGTCGTCAGTTACTATTGCAGTAACTTCTGTATTTTGATTTGCATCTGGAATAAGAACTGTTCTGTTAACACTTTCAACAACTGGAGGTAAATCAACACCCTCTTCTGGTGTTCCATAAATACCAACTTCATCAATTTTCCAACGTCCTTTTGTTCCATCACTTAAATAATGGAATGCAAAATAAACTGCATCAGAAGTAATATCAGCTAAATTTACTTTCCCAGAATTTGTCCATGTGTCATTGTTATCTATTGGACGAGTAAAAGTAAGTTCAGTCCAAGTGAAAGTAGATGGATCAGATGTTCCATCATAATTTGTTGAATATTCTAAAGTTAATTCCTTCTCAAAACCACCATATTTTGCAGCTGACCAGAATTCTAAATACTCACCAGTATAATCATTTAAGTTAAATGGACCAGCAATTAAATAATCATTACTTATCACATCTTCTTGATATCCATTCATTTCCGCAAACCCAGATGTACCATTAGCGCCAGTACCAGTTTTTTGAACCCAAGCATTTGTGCTTGCTACAGAATATCCAGCCCAATCACCAAGACCAGATTCATAATTTGAAAAATGGATAGGATTTAAAGCTTTATAAAAGTATATATTATCAACATAAACTGTCTTTAAGTCACCAGAAATTATATACTGAGCCATGTGTTCAGTTGTAGTAAGTCCAGTAAAATCTGATAATGGAAGGTCTATAGAAATCCATTCGCCAGTAGCTAAAGCAGGAGTAGTTGCTGCAGAAAGAGTAATTTCATATTCTACATCATCACCACCGCTCCATGCACCATCAGCACCAAAATCAACCAATTTAATTTTGAAGACTGCTGGGTCAACTGTTGGATCTGGTGTCCAAATATCCATATGAAAATGAGTCATTGCAGTTGCATCAATAACTAGTGAAGTTGTTTCAATACCTGCGTAAACTAAATTTGTATATAATTTTGTATCATTACCAACAACTTGTGTATCGGCTACATCAGCAACATCCCAACTTGCTGACCAAGTGTCTACAATAGCATTATTATAAACATTACTAAATAGAGAAATAACATTAGCTGAATCAACTGTTGGTGTTGGAGCAGCAATTAGAGGTTCGTTATTTGGGTCAACACTTCCACCTGGATGTTGTCCAAGATATTCAAAAACATCATTATCATATACAATCCATTCTGAACTTCCAGTAGTTGTATCGCCTGATACAGCCCAATCTTTGTTACCAATGGTTACTGATTCTTTTCTTACTAAAGTATGATTTGCTGTTGCATCAGTAACTCCAGCAACTTTCCAGCCTGCACCAGGATCTTCTCCTAGTAAGCCAACTACATCGATGGTTTCCCAAATACCGGCTTTATTAAACTGCAAGCCCATAAAATCATCACCATTAAAGTATGTTAATGTTGAAGTTATATCTGAAACATCAAGAATTTGAGAAACAGCAGATGAGTTTCCAATTACAAAAACATCACCAGCACCTAATGTTCCAGAAAGGACAAGTGAATCACTTAAAGCAACAGCACCATTATTTGCACGAATTACTCTAAATTCACTTAAATCTACATCGCCACCATTTGCGTTGTATATTTCTATAGCTTTATTATTACTGCTTCCTTCAATATATTCTGAAAAGATTAGGTTTGGTGCTTGAACTACAGTTATATCATCATCAAATACTAAATTATCAATCCAAATATAATTTTGTCCAGCTGTATTACTTCCAGCAATTCTAATATATCCAGAGTCACTTGTAACTAAACCAGAAATATTAAAAGTTGTAAAACCTGAATCAGAATTTATTAGCACAGGTGTTACTGTTGCAATGCCTTCAACAGAAATTGATAAAGGATAAGTGCCAGGAACTGCCCAACCTTGAGTTTTAATTGCAACTCTTAATGAAAAGTTTTTTCCAGGTGTTGCATAAACTTTCCTTTTATCAATCATGCCATAACCAGCATCACCTAACATTAATGCACCACTGCCATCAACACCACCTGTAGCATCAAACGCTTCTGTTGTATAAAGATTTGCTTCATCCCAATGACTCCATTTTGTTACTTCAGAATTATCCTCAAATGTTAAATTTAAATCTTTAGAAGTTGGAGTAGGTTCATCAATAAATGGAAGATTATCTAAATTAACTCTACCTGGAGAAAATAAAACTGCATTAGTTAGAATTGTTGAATGTTTTACAAAGTCACCTGTGTAATCTGGATTTCTTGCTAATGATTCGTTTTCTCCACCTTCAGCACCATATGTATAAGTATCTATTATATTGCCTAAAGTATCCTTAAAAGTTATAATGTCTCCACCATTATTTAAGCTTAGTGTAGCTGTTGCATCATTAGCAACCACTACCGTTCCTTTTATTCCTGTTGGGGTTCCACCTCCAAAAACAACAACTGACCCACCATCGGGAATAATAGTAGAAGCTTGAAATGTATGCCTAATTCCATTTCCATCTGCTATTGTATAGCCACTTATATCAACACTACTTCCTTCTTTATTTACAATTTCTACAAATTCATCTTGAGTAGTATTAACAACTCCATCGCCATTTGCATCTCCATTTGTTGCATCTGGATCTGCTAAAAACTCATTAATTATTAAATTTGGCAATACTGGTGCTGCATCTGTAGTAGCATTACTTTCAGGAACTGTCCCATCAGTTTTATAATCAATATCAGTACCACTATTTGAATACGGATATACTTTATAATAGAAAGTTGTTGATCCATCTAATCCAGTCCAACTATATGAGCTACTTCCGTGAGCAACATTTACAGCGCCAGAATTATCGGACATATCAGTATCTGTTGCTTCAGCAATAGCATCAACTGGTGCTTCAATAGATGCATAGCTTACTGTACTTGATTTTATTAAATAACCAGCTGGAATTTGTGCACCATCATTTTCTGTCCAAGTCAGATCAACCTCATCATAGCCATTTGCTATTGCCGTAAAACTAGAAATATGATTTGTTGGTTCAGGATTAACTGGGCTACTTCCAGCACCAATCCATACTCTTGGATCGAAAGCACTTGGTGCATCTTGAGGTCCATCACCTGTTGGAGCATCGCTATCAATATTCCATTCTGCAATATTCCAAAGTGCATTACCTGAAGTTACAGTTGCAACTCTTTCGGCTCTGCCATCTTCAAATTCATGAGTTGTTCCTGTTCCATCCTCCCCAGGCACACCAAATTGGTCAATCAATGTTCCTGTACCATCATAAAGCTCTAGATTATCATCGCCATTACTTCCTGCTACATGATTATCTGCACCATCAAATTGGTCAGCATCAACACCATAAAGTGCTAAAAAATCACCATCAACAATTCCAGTAGCAATTATATAAAATCCTCCAGCTGGAATAGTACCTGTTAGGTTTAGTGTTTGACTAACAGTTGCGGAAGCGTTTGTATATTTATCTATACGCCAGTTTGAGCCTTCTGTAAAGTTAACTGCTGTTGCACCAGCATTATATAGCTCAATGTATCTGCCACCTGCATTATTGTTTGGATCCGCAATCTCAGTAATAAATACTTGTGCGTTAAGCATTGTTAATCCTGCAAATAGAATTAAAAACGTAAATAATTTGAAGATTTTACTCATTTTATTTCCTCTTAATTAGTGAAAAATTAACTAGTTAATATTTTAACTTACTCTAAATCAAACCTTATTTCATCAAAATCATTTTTTTAACTGCGATGAAATCGTTTACTTGCATTCTGCAGAAATAAATTCCACTTGTTAAATTTGAAGCATTAAACTTAACAGAATAATTTCCTGGAGATTGAACTTTATTTACAAGTGTAATTACTTCCCTTCCAAGAATATCAAAAATTTTCAATGTTGTTTGCTGCACAGAATGATATTCAGTGCTATGAGGAATTGAATAATTTATTGTTGTACTTGGGTTAAATGGATTTGGATAATTTTGGGATAAAGAAAACTCAGATGGAATTATATTATCATCAATTGAAGTAACAACTATTGAATCTAAACCACCCGCTTCGTAATATCTTGCTGTAAATTCTTGAAGATAAAAATTTGCAATCTGATTGTCTTGAATAATCAATGTATTTTCATCATTGCTATTTTCCGCAGCAGATGACCAATTATGCGAACCAGTTATTACGTATGAAGTATTACCAAAAGGCTCTGCATCAATAATTGCATATTTGTGATGTAGAAATCCAGCACCACCACCTTTAATTAGAATATCTATTCCATTGTTTTCAAGATATTGAAACTGTGTTCCTAAATCAGTGTCATTACTCAAAATAACTCTAGATTTTCCACCTCTATCTTTTAGTGATAAAATGGAATCTGCAAGTTCCCTTCTGGTAAACGTAAGAAGAGCCACATTAATTGTATTTTTAGCCTTTCCAAGAGTTTTTCCAATATAAGATGTAGTTCGGTCACTCGGACTAAAATAATTTTCAACTTTTCTTCCACCAATAATAAAATTATGTGGAGTATTATTTAATTTTCTGGCACCAAATCTTGAGTAAGAAGAGTTTGGAGTTTCAGTGCTGCTTCCCCACATTTCATTGAATTCTGTAGTATATGCGCCAGCAAGCGCAACATCCTGAATTTCAATAACATTTTGGCGATCATCATTTGTGCCAGGATCAGTGGCATTCCAAGAGCCAGAAATTACCCAAACTTTATCTTGGTCGCCACCATTGTAATCAAAAATGTAAAATTTATTATGTGAAAGTCCAACACCGTCATTTTGTCCATAAGCATCGTTAATGTATGGAATTCCATTATTTTGAAGAGTTGACCAAGGTGCAGTTGTTCGTGTATCATATTCGCCAATTACTCTAACTTTAACTCCACGATTTTTTGCATTTACCAATGCTGTTGCAACTTCGGCTCCAACAGTACCACTCAAACTATAAATAGCTAAATCTATTGAATGAGTTGCATTATTTATTCTTTCTATAACTTTTTGTTTTAAATTAATGTTACTGTTGGCAAGCACCCCAGATGAAACACTTTCATCTATAGTTTTATTAAAATATACATTAATCTCACCAGTTGTTAAAGAACTAGAAGTTGTGCTTGAAACAATATTTCCAGAAAAACTTGTATCAGAATTAGCGACTGAAAAAACTTGCAAATTATAAATTGTAGCAATATCCAATCCTGAAACAGTAACAGAATGCAACGTTCTTAATGAATCATCAACTTCAACAATGCCCATTTCATGATTAATGGTTTTTCCATAACGGATTCTAGAAGTACTTGGACTAAATGTAGACCATTGGAGTGTAATGGAATTTTCTGTTAAACTAATTTCTTCAGGATATTTTTCTATTATTGGTCCATTTGAAATTATATCTGAAGGAAAACGTGGCATAATTTGATATCCACCAATAAATGGAGAAGCTGTTTTATACTGACTTAATACGCCAACAATATCAAATACACCTGCTGGAGCCGGCATTCCAATTATTGTTGTATTGTTATCAATTCTTACATCTATTATATCCAATTCAGACGACCCAGTAAGTTTATAATTTTTGTATTCCCAACTTGCAACCTGACTTCCAGAAGTTTCAGTTACTGTAACTCCATTAATTCTCACTAACATTCCTTCATAAATTTCAACTCCTGAAGTTCCATCGTTAGCTAATTGAGTTGGATTTGCGGTTAAAATGTCAAGTGAATTTCCACTGCTTAAAATTTCGTGCAGAATTGGATTTTCAATTTGATTAAGTCCACTAAACTGAGTAATATTTCCAGAAACGACAATTTCATCTCCAACTTTTACTGCATTTGTTAAATCTGGTCCGTAAATAGACATTCCCCCGCTGTTATCTTGAATGTAACTTGGACTTCCAAATTCATTACCAACAGTAATTATTCCTCTCACAGTAACAAGGTCGCCCATTCTGGTAGAAACTCCATTTGGGTCATTTACTTTTACATCCGCAATTGGAATAGGTGCACCAAAAACAGTAATGGTTGGAGTTGGTCCAACAAGACCTAAAGAATTATCTGTTCCAGAAAACATTTCAAATTTGTAAATTCCAGTAAAGATAGGTGAAGTAGCGTTTTGGATTTCAATTGTTATAGAATCGGTTGTAAATACAACATTATCAAAAGAAATTGTGTCATTAGTAACTGAAATATCGCAATCGAATTCTGAAATTAAAACATCAGAAACCTCGTTTGACCAAATAAACTCGCTTGGGAAAACTATTTTTAAGGAATTTATATTGAACTGACTATCACGTTTATAATTGAAAACAATATTTAGAACTGAATCACCAGAAACAGTATTTGGAGTAATGGAAACTATACCAGAACCTTCAAATCTTAAGCGCATAGAGCTAATCCAACTCAAATTATTTGCTGTATTACCTTCACCTAGAGTTGGAGCCCCAACTGCTGTCCAATTAGTTGTAAGACCTATTTTTGATATATCATCTTCATTAAAAAATCTAGAAGTGCCACTTGTTGAACTTTCAGTAAAATGAATTTTTGGTTGTGGTAAAGTACCAGAATTTGCACTTCCCCACGATACACCGTGAATATGAGAGCCAATACTATTTTTTATTTGAACTGCTTCGGAAGAGCCTGCTATTAGAAAGACATTTCCAGTTAAATAAGAAGCATTATTTGATTTTACAATTAGCTTATAATCAGAAATATCAGTATCCTCCGTGAAAGTATTTTCAGATCTACCTATTACAATTAAAGTCCCTTTTGATAAATTACTCCACAAAAGATTTGATGTAAAGTTTAATGGAGCTTGAACACCGCCACTTGAGCTATAATCAACAATACTCCAATTTCTCATATCCAAGCCATCTTCCAGAACTAATAATTCAATCCATTCGTCGTTACTACTTGAATTATATATTTCGTTGATTATTACGGATTGACTAAAAGTAATTGATGAGAATAATAAAATTAAAAAAAGGCTTAAAATAGAAATATAACTTTTCATTTACACTCCGAAAAAGAAATTCGTAAAATTTGTTAGTTCAATATTTAAGGAAATTGTGTTTCCTTTACTTTTGCTTATCAATTATAATGGTAAGCTTTTTTAATTGAATACCTAATCTATATCTGTTGAAAGTACAAATCGTAAGATTCTATTATTATCTGTATCAACAACGTAAAGGGTTTTGTCGAAATAAGCGACAGCATGAGGAGAGTTAAAAACATCGGGGCCACCAAATGATTCCATTTCGTCGCCGAAAGAATTAAACTTAAATATTGAATCTTTTGCTGCGTCTGCAACAAAAATGTTATCAAAAATATCTAAACATGTACCTTCTGGTTGTTCAAATTTAGCAACAGTCATCATACTAGTAACAAAAGGTGCTAGTTTATTTCTATATCCAGAAAAATCTTCTGATTGAATATACTCAAGTACTTGAGTTTTGAAGCTATTTTCACCAATAAGAGTAATTATTATATCATATTTATTTCCGCTAAAGGAATTCAACGAACTAATTTTATTAGCAGACATAAGTCCAGTGCCAAGAGGTTCAAGCAAAGGAACACGGCTTATAAGAGTGTCAATTTTTGAACCATTTACTATTGCTTTACGATAAAGTAAAATAGAATTATCAGGATCAATTAAAGTTGCATTACTTGGACCTTTACGAGCAATAAGAAAACCATTATCATAAAATGAAGTTACTCCAGTATATTCTCTATCAGGTCTTAAAAAATCGAAAGATGTTTTTGGTAATAATCTTGTTATAGGAGCATTTTCAATATGATGATTACCAGCAACCATATCCAATTTATAAACAGCGCTATAATTAATAGTTGAACCATTAATTAAAGTGTCAAATTGTGCGCAGACAATTATATTAAACTGAAAATCTTGAGCAAGTGCAACTGGTTTTTTAATTTGGCGTTCACCAACAACATGTCCAGCAAGATTTAATAATACAATTCTATTGTTGTCAGTATCAGCTATGTAAATAAAGTTATCTTTACCTATAAGTATATCTTGTGGTCTATTAAAGCCAGTCCAAACTGGAGTTTTTTGAATATACAAAGTATCGCTGATAACTTGATTTGTGGAAGGTGAATTATCAGGGGCAACAAATTTATCAACACAATTTGTTAATAAAAGAGACGCAAAAATTATGAATAATATGTTAGTTGTTTTTTTCATTTGTTAAAATCTTTTTTTAATTGTCATTCCCACATGTTTCTAGCGAGAATCTTTTTATAGTTTGAGATTCCCGATTAAAAAATTCGGGAATGACAGTTTTTTAATACAAACCTAAAATAATTGAAAATCTGTGAGTGGAACCAAGACGCGAAAAACTAGCGTAGCCATAATCAACAGAAACATTACCAATTCCAAGTGGAAGTTTAACACCAGCACCGGCTGTAAGTCCTTGTTCATCCACATTAATTTTATATCCAGCACGTAATTGAACAATATTATTGTACGAATACTCTCCCCCAAGAGAAACATTTTCACTATTATCATTTGGGTGATTTAACTGAATTGATGTTGTAATTCTATTTTGTTCTGTTTGCCAAGGTTCAAAGGCAAATCCAATTCTAAACATAGTTGGCGGTGAAAATGCTTGCCAATCTGAATTAGTTCTTCCACCCCAAAGTGTAACTTCACCATCTGGTGCTATTTCGTTGCCAAAGTTAGTTATGGCTACAGCAAAACGTGTTGAACCTAATCCAGTCCAATATAAAGTTCCAATATCAATTAAAACTCCACGCATTTTAAGTCTATCAAGTGTTTCTTCAACATACCTAATTGAAGCACCAACACTAAATTGTTCTGTCATTTTACGTGAATATGAAACTGTAAACGCAATATCACCAAAGCCGAAGTATTGACCATTACCTAATGGATTAAATTCGTCAGTAACTTTCATGTTTTCCATGTGCAAGGAACTTAGAGATAATCCTATAACATCACTTTCGGAAAATTTATAAAAAGTGCCAACAAATTCCTGACTAATATCAGCAACCCATGCATTGTGTGAAAACATAACTTCATTTTGCTTTGCAAAAACTAATCCAGCTGGATTCCAGTAAAGAGCAGATGCATCATCAGCAACAGCTATAAAAGCATCGCCCATTGCTGTGGCTCTACCGCCAATTCCAATTTTTAAAAATTGAAGAGTAGATATTCCTGCTCTTTGTCCACCGAGTGTTGGAAATAGTTGAGCATTACTTTTTATGGAAAAAAGCAGCGTAAATAGTAATATTGTTGTTAATTTAATTTTCATCAAGTTGTTTATAAAACTCCAAAATTCAAAAAATAAATTTCAAATAAAATTCAAATTACAATAACCAAATATTTCATTTTGACTTTTCAATTATTGCTGAAAATATTTTCTTCAATTCAATTGCTTCTTGAAATAAATTATCAAATTCATTTTTGTTATCAAGTTTGTTAGTTTCGTTAATCAATCTCAACCAATAGGCTGATTCTTTAGCTTCTTTTCTACTTATTTTTACACGCATTAAAAAATCTTTTTTACTAAGTGCTTCATTAGCTTCAATATAATTTGCACCAGCTGAACCAGATGATCTGATAACTTGTCTTCCGTCTTCAATATTTGCAATAGTTTTAGGTAATGTTTTAATATTTAATCTTACAGATTTAGCAAACTGGTAAGTTCTTTCTTCCAAGTCATACTTAGGTTTGTCATTTGCTTTTTCTGTCATTGTTATTTATTTGTTTTTTATTATTTGCTTTTTATTATTTGTTTTTTATTATTTATCTGTTTTCATTAAAATCTAAAACTCATACCAAATTTTACATTTCTTCTTGTTAAATATCTTGCTGGATTATATGGATAAGCAGATATTGGAGATTGTAAATCTGGATATTTAGGATCATTCCATGTTGACGGAGTTGGATCACCATATTCGTATGCTTTTCCAGTAACTGGGTTAATTATAGCAGAGTTTTGCCAATCTAGTAAGTTATTAACTTCAATACTGAAAGTAAGTGTGGTTTTACCAATATCAAAAGCTTTTTCAAAATTTAAATCAATCCAAAACCAATCTTCGCCAATAGAACCACTTCTGTTTTCAATATCAGAAACATATTCTGGACGACCATCTGTATCATAATTACCGCTAAAAATGTATTGTGTATATCTTTTACCTGATTCATAGAAAAATCGGATATAAAAATTGTAATCATCCAAAATACCTGGAGCAAAACCAAAAAGAGGATTATCTTTTTGAACATAAAAATTTAACGATGCAAAAGTTGTAATTGGTCTATCCCAACCCATGTAAGTTTCTTTTATCGATTCATTTAAATCACCACGTAAAATAAGAACACCTTCATCCGCCGAAGAAGATTTGCCTGTAATAGTGGCATATGAAAATGAGAACAAACCAGTAAACCATTTTCCAACACGTTTTTTATATTCCAACTCAATACCACGAGAACG
>Ga0180007_10000160_pt1 | contig 122896 bp, 126 predicted proteins | sample MM_PC_MetaG_FD_121122 | JGI IMG/M metagenome (GOLD analysis project Ga0180007, IMG submission 121122) | Groundwater microbial communities from the Aspo Hard Rock Laboratory (HRL) deep subsurface site, Sweden - MM_PC_MetaG | ecosystem: Environmental > Aquatic > Deep subsurface > Groundwater... | reverse complement strand
ACTTCTCAGCAAATCAAAGAAAAAATTAAGCAAACGAGACGGCGATGCATCAGTCCAAGATTTCATTGAAAAAGGTTATCTGAAAAAAGCTTTGCTGAATTTCATCGCACTGCTAGGCTGGAACTCCGGCACTGAACAGGAAATTTATTCCATGGATGAAATGATAAAACAATTCACGCTGGACAATGTACACAAAGCGGGCGCGGTTTTTGACATTGACAAGCTGGATTGGATCAACGGCGTTTACATCAGAGAATTGTCAATCGATGAATTTTACAATGAATGCCTGCCATATCTGGTGAATTCCGATTTGCTTTCAATATCCGGCGAAAAACTGGTGATCAATGAAACAGGGGAGCGAGTGAAGCCCGGATTTGTCAAAGACATTCTGTCCCTCGAACAAACGCGAATAAAACGGCTGAATGAAATTCCGGAAGCAATCGGTTATTTTTTCCGTCATGAACTTGATTATCAGCCGGAAGCATTGATCTGGAAAAAATCAGACAGAGAACAAACAATTGAAAATTTGCAAAATTTGATAAAATTACTGAAAAAAATAAAACTTCATGAATTTACAAAAGAAAATTTGGAAAAACTGATTTTCGAATTCCTCGAGAATAAAAGCATTGATACGGGAAGTATGCTCTGGCCGATGCGATTCGCTCTTTCCGGACAAGCAAAATCGCCGGGACCGTTTGAAATCGCGGACGCCCTCGGCAGAAAGAAAACCATTGAAAGAATCGAGAGCGCGATCGCCAAACTTCAAAATCAATAAAACAAAAACCGAAAACATAAACGCTTGACTTGCCCGCATGCGCATTAAATTGCTATAATATAGTTGAGCTATGAAAAAACAAACAAAAATAAAATTTGGCATTATTTTAATATCGCTTTTATTTTGTTTTATTTTGCCGAATATCAATATTGTACGAGGACAGGAAGTGGATGAATTAAACAAAGAAATTGACGCAAAAAAGAAAGATGTTGACGCAATAAAACAAAAAATCGCGACTTACCAGAAAAGCATTCAACAAAAACAGAATGAAGCCGCATCACTTTCAAATCAGTTGTCAATTCTGGAAAATCAAATCGCCAAGGCGGAGCTGGATATCAAAGCGACTTCCATTGAAATAGAACAAACCCAGCTGGAAACGCGCAACATGGAAATAAAAATTGTTGAAAAGGAAGACAAAATAGAAAAGAAAAAAGATGATCTGTCTGATCTGCTCCAAGAATTGCATCGCGCTGATCAGGAGAATACTTTGCGGATTTTTCTGCTGAATAATTCTTTTTCCGATTATTTCAACCAATTGGAATATACAAAAGATATTCAAAACGGCGTCCAAGGCGCGTTGAACATCGTGAAAGATGAAAAACAAGTATTGGTGGATGAAAAAAAAGCGCTTGAAACCAAGCAGGAAAAATTAGCTTCTCTAAAAGAAGAACTTGATATAAAACGATCCGAACTGGACGGTGAAGTGGATTATAAAAGCACTCTCATAGATGAAACGAAAAAATCAGAAGCAAAATACAATGAACTGTATTTGAAAGCAAAACAAGAACAGAGCGCCATCAGCGCGGAAATTTCCAATCTGGAAAAAGTAATGAGAGCGAAGCTGGAAAGCATGAAGTCAAGCCAACCGCAGTTGACCGACAGCACTCTGGCTTGGCCGGTTCCAAACAGGGGAATCACAGCGTTTTTTCATGATCCTGATTATCCGTTTCGCTATCTATTCGAACATCCGGCCATTGATGTCAGATGCGCGCAAGGAAGCAGTATAAAAGCGCCGGCAGACGGATATGTTTTGAAAGCAATGGACAATGGAATGGGCTATAGTTATATTGCGTTAATTCATGCGAATGGAATTTCAACGGTTTACGGCCATGTCAGCAGAATTTATGTAAGCGAGGATGAATTTGTAAAACGCGGAGATGTGATCGGTCTGAGCGGGGGAATGCCGGGAACGCCCGGAGCGGGAAGATTGTGCACCGGTCCGCATTTGCATTTTGAAGTTCGTCTGAACGGCATTCCTGTAAATCCGGTAAATTATTTGCCGTAAATTCAAAATTTATAATAATTAAATAAGCTGATAAGGCTTATTTAATTTTCGAAAAATTATGAATGGACATGAAGAGTTGGTAAATTTGATGTTCGAACGAGTTTGCGCTATTTTGAAAATCAGTGATGTAAAATTCAAAATAATGAACCGCCAAAAAAGCAAAAGCAATCAATCGTATGTCGCCGGATATATAAATCTCAGAACAAGATTGATTGTGCTGGATATTTACACGCCAAAAACATTAAAACCGAAAAGTTTGAACGGTTTGATTCGCGTATTGGCGCATGAAATAGCGCATATTCAAAAACCGCCTTATCAACAGTTCCATCGCGGCCGCTGGATCGTCAGACAGCATTATCCGGCGTTTTATCAACAAACGGAGCGTAATATCAACAAAATAAAAAAAGATAACATTCTGGGCGTTCATTTCAAAAGTTAATTTACTTCCTTTGAACAGGGGTAATTATTTCTTATGTGGATAATTAAGAAAGTTTGTTAAATAATTTGTCTTTGTCTATTTTTGTTATATAATTAAGATATGACATACAATAAGCAACCAAATAAAAAAGTAGCAAAAGTTCCATCGCTGGGCGGATCAGTTTTAGATGCTGACGATTTTATAAAAAGCGTAAGGGAAATAAGAGCAATAATGATGAAAAACGATAAAAACGATGAAGAAATTTTTAAAAATAGATTTCAGATAGAAACAAGTGCCAGCTAACTACTCAACAAACAAGCATATATTGGTAGACACCTGCTTTTTAAGCGGTTTTTTTTTATAATCCAAATCCTTTTGAGGGGTTAATACACAGGTTATTAAAAGAAGAACATTGTATCTGGTGTATTAATGACCTTATCAAACTGGAATTTATTAGAGTTGCGAAAAATTCAGAAGAAAAAGAGAAAATAGAAAATTTTTTAGGACCATCAAATTTTTTTGATTTACCTTTAACCGCAGATATTATTAACGAATCCATAATGCTATATCCTTTACTTAACCACTTACCACTTAATAAAAATCAAATATCAGTAGTTGATATAATCAGCGTGGCATATCTAAAAAAATTTAATAACAATTTATTATTTTTAACATTAGACAATAACGATTATCCTTTACTAGACAGAGTAGCGGTCGGTGCAATAGATCTGAAAGGCGACAGCTTAAAAGATAAAGGAATATTAACTTGGGGAATGTATCAATTTAATGAAGCAAAAATTAATGGCCTGCAAAACAATTTTAATCAATAGTGTATTAGGCAGGGGAGAAGCGGTATAAATCAAGCATTACCGCTTTTTTTATTTATGTGACCCAACGCTCGGGCGGGAAGGCGAGTGGAAACAAAATTAAATTGAATTTATAGAATTGAAAATATATAGTGTCGCACATTATATCTTATACGACATTAGGCTAAAAATCCGCCGGAATCCGCATTTTCATGAGTATTATCATTCATGAGATATATGCCTCGATTACAGCGCGATTTTGAGCCTCGTTTTTTATCTAAACTTAGATAATATATGACAATGTTATCTGTGAAATTAGATAAAAATGCATACAAAAACTTTACAAACTTTTTATGATTTTTTTGTATTTTTACATTGTAAAATTTAAAATTAATTTTAAACGCAACTTCGCACTCATTTCCCTATTATCATTTTATTCTTCACCAATTGTTCATTTCTCGCGCGCTTCCCTTCTGCAATGTTGCCACTTCACCAAGTGTCGTAAAATATACACAGCGGTGTGGAAAAGAATAGCGGTGCAAACAAAATAAATTTTGAAATAAAAAAAACCGCTTGATCATCTTTCTGACCAAACGAATAAATTTTCACTTCACATCCCAATTACCCGATTTGAACCTCATCCCCTGCCCTTCCAACAAATACAAGCAAGCCAATCATTCTTCCTCGTCATTTATAATAAATTCTCTCGCCGAAACGAAGGTCAATGTATTTCAATTTGCTCAGTTCTTCTTTCATTTCCGGCTGATTGAGCAGAGCGTCCAGCCGCAGAGCTTGTTCGTCGAAATTCAGATTGGAATTGAAATAAATTGAAAATCCGTCGTCTGTTTTCAATTCCAGCGAATTGTCCGTTTTCTCATATGCCAGCGGAGTGAATTTATCAATCGCGATCATTTGAACTTGAAAATTCAGTTTTATCAGATTGTCCAGCTCTTCCCCGCTGACCGACGCCGGCTCGCCGATTTTCAGCTCTTTGTTCTTCATGTCCCTTATCGTCAAAAACGCATTGTTGTCCTCGCAATATTCGATCGCCACGCCCGTCAAATCCAGATGATAGCAGAGATCATTTGACAGCCAATTGATGGCAGATTCTTTTTCCTTCAATTCAATCATAATTTTATCGGGAAACTTTTTTTTGATCGCCAACTCCTCGAACCAATATTTTTCAATGATTTTGTTTTTCAAATCATTCGGCTTGAAAAGCCAATAATTATTGCGCGAAAAAATAATCATTTTTCTCTGACTGCGATAACTGTCAATTATTTTATCAATGTTTTCTTTTTTGATTTTTTGCAAACCGTTAATTTCAATATTTTTTATTTGAAAATATTGCGACATGAAAATGAAATAAATTATGCCGCCGATCAAAATAAAAACAAACGCCAGCAAAACTTTTAAAATTCTGCTGTGACGGATTTCCTGTTCTTTTTGAAGCCTTGGATTGCGAAAATCAAGGTTTTTGAAATCTTTTTGATATTTGGCGCTTATTTTTGACATATTGTCTCTATTATTACCTCGCAGGTGACGGAATATAGAAATTAGAATGCTTGCGGTGACTTAACTTATTTATTTACAAGCCGGCGCAAAATTTTGCGCCGATACATTTCGTCTCGGCGGATGCAATCCGCCGCTACATTACCTGCTTTCTTGCTTATCTCGCTTTCTATCTTACAAACCGCTTTACCAACGGATTTATTCTTGTCACAACTTCATAATTGATTGTATTCATTTTTCCGGCTAGTTCTTCCGCTGTTATTTCTTCGTTTTCCTGTCTGCCGAGAAGAACAACTTCATCTTCCAGCTCAACTTCAGCCAAATGCGTCACATCTACAATTGTCATGTTCATGCAAATTCTTCCCAAAACTTTGCAGCGCTTTCCGCGGATCAGAACATTTCCAACACTGGAAAGTCCTCGGTCATACCCGTCCCAATATCCGATCGGCAAAATCGCGATTTTCGAATCAATAAAAACTTTTTCCGTGCAACCGTAGCTCACCGGAGTTCCGGCCGGCAAATTTTTTATTTGCGCGATGCGCGTTTTCCAAGTTAAAATCGGATTCAATTTCATTTCAATGTTTTTTTCCGTTGCAGTCACTTTTGTTTCTTTTGACGACCACAGACCGTACATGCTTATTCCCACTCGAACAAGATCAAAATGAGTTTCAGAAAATAAAACCGCGGCCGCACTGCACGCAGTATGTTTTACAAAATTTTCAAAACCGTTTTCTTTCAAATGAGCGACCGCTTCTTTATATCTTTTCAATTGATTTTCCGCATACGAATGATCAGTCGTATCTTCAATATTGGCAAAATGAGTGGACACTCCGGCCAATTCAAGCAAAGAAGATTGCCTGAAAATTTCCACATACTTGTCCAAGTCGTGAACAAAAATTCCCTGTCGCGAAGTTCCGGTTTCAATCTTCAAATGAACAAACGCTTTTTTTTGCAATCGCGCGGAAATTTTTCCCAAGTCCCTCAAGGTTTCCAAATTGGCGACAACTTGATGAAATCCGTTTTCAACCGTTTGTTCCAATCTCGACAGCAAAGTGTAGCCGAGAATTAAAATCGGTTTCTCGCTCCCCCGCTCTCTCAATTTCAATGCCTCGTCAATCGAATCAACCGCAAACAAATCAACATATTTTTCCGCGACCGAACAAACTTCGCAAAATCCATGGCCGTAAGCGTTTGATTTCACTGTTGCCGCTAATTTCACCGTCTCCCCTATTCTGTTTCTAAATTGCAGCAAATTATCAATCAAATTTTGCTCGGAAATCTCAACCCAAACTTTTTCATTTATCATAAATATAATTTTCCTTTTATCCTGCGAATATGAATCAATTTTACAATAAATCAAAACATTGAGCAAAAAAAACAAACGGCTGATTCGCGCCGTTTGTTTTAAAAGTTCTAACCAATCAATTCCTGATTGTCCATGTACGGACGCAAAACCTCCGGAATCGTCACTGTTCCATCTTCATTCTGATACATTTCCAAAATGGGAATGAGAATTCTCGGAGTCGCCACGACAGTATTGTTCAAAGTATGACAAAAATTTATTTTTCCTTCTTTCGTCTTATAGCGAATGTTCAAACGCCTCGCCTGAAAATCATGCAAAGTTGAACAAGAATGCGTCTCGCCGTAACTTTCTCTACTCGGCATCCAAGTTTCTATATCATTCATATAATACTTCCCCTGGCCCATGTCTCCGGTGCAAATATTCAAAACGCGATACGGCAATTTCAAATTCTGCAAAAATTCCTGTGAATTTGACAACAATTCTTCATGCAATTCATAGCTCTCTCGGTGGTCATTTTTACAAATTATAAATTGCTCGACTTTCATGAATTGGTGAACGCGATAAAGTCCTTGCGTATCTTTGCCGTAACTGCCTGCTTCGCGCCGGAAACAAACGGAAAAAGCCGCATAACGCAGAGGCAAATCAGCTTCATTCAAAATTTCATCCGCGTGCATTGAAGCGATCGCCACTTCCGAAGTTCCTGCCAAATATTTATCATCTTTTTGCAAATAATAAGTTTCTTCTTCCGCTCCGGGAAAATGTCCTGTTCCGTACAATGTTTGGCGATTTACAATTACGGGAACTGACAGTAATTTATAATTTTTTCGGCTGATGAAATCCTCGGCATATTTTATCAGCGCCGCTTCCAACCTAGCTCCGTCTCCTTTTAAAATATATGAACGGCTTCCTCCGACTTTCGCGCCTCTTTCCATGTCAATAATATCCAACTCATTGCCGATTTGAATATGGCTCTTTGGAACGAATTTGAATTTCGGCGGTTCGAAATTGCGAAAAATTTCCACATTTCCCGATTCATCTATTCCTCTCGGTGTTCGCTCGTCCACAATCATCGGAACGAGAAACATCAAGTCAGTAAATTCATTTTTTATTTCTTTCAACTCATCCTCGAATTTTTCTTGCGCTTCATCAACTTCTTTCATCTCGCGCAAAGCCGCTGATCGCTCGCTCTCGCTCATCATCGGAATTTGCCGAGACGCGACATTTTTCTTTGTTCGCAATTCTTCTATTTTTTGCATCAGCATTCTGCGCTTGTCATCGAGCTTGATGAGCTTGTCAATATCAACTTTGCAATTTTTTTCGCTCGCGGCTTTTTTTACTGCGTCAATGTTTTCTCTGATAAATTTTATATCCAGCATATTTGTATTATTTATATTTGTTTATGAAATTCCGAAAAAATAAAAGTTATTCCCCCAACGGGGAGAAAAAACATGACAAAACAAATTTTCCAAAAATAATATTCATTTTCAAATCATTTACCCTGCATATACATTAAACATCATTTTCAGTCTAATTTCAAATTGTAGTATTTTGTCCCGGACAACTCTTATTTTCGGTCATTTTCCAAGGCTTAATTTACAACAAATGCTAATTCAACAGCAACAAGTATTGACAAATTATTGATTATATGCTATAATAATAAAGTTTGCATAAAGGAGGATTTTCCATGCTCGAGATCATAGGAACCGCCGTCGTAGCGGTGGGATTCCTGGGATACTTCGTGGGAGCCATGCTCCCGCTGTTCCAGGATCTCGCCGACTAAACCGCAAACGTTCGCCGCCGTCCGCGCAGCCTAGCTGTCGCGGGCGTTCTTTTTTTATTCAAAAATGCCGTACAAATTCGTCCGGCATTTTTGGGTATAAACTGAATTTTAAGTTATTCCTTTGGTTTCATCAACGGAAACAGCACAACATCGCGCAAATTTTCCTGTCCGGTTAAAATCGTTAAAGTGCGGTCAATTCCCATTCCCCAGCCGGAAATCGGCGGCATGCCGTATTTCATCGCTTCCACGAATTCATAATCAACTTCCATGGCTTCTTGATCGCCCGCTTTTTTCAATTTTGCCTGATCCTTGAAACGATTTTCCTGATCAATCGGATCCACCAGCTCGGAATACGCTTTTACCAATTCCCAGCCGTTTACCACCAGCTGAAATTGATCGACAATGCGCGGATCTTCATCATTTCTTCTCGCCAACGGCTGAAGTTCGATCGGATAATTGTACAGAAATACCGGACCGGCAATTTTCGGACGGGAAACTTTTTTGTACAAATTGTCAATCAATGTCGCCAATCCCATTTTTTCCATGTCTTCAATTTTAATATTATTCTCTTTCAAATCAGCAATCAATTTTTTCGCGTCAGAATATTGCGAAACATCCAGACCGCAATCTTTTTTTATCAAATCAACAAAATTAATTCTCTGCCAAGGCGTGGTAAAATCCACTTCCCTCTTTTCTCCATCCTTGCCCGTGACCGATATTTGTCTCGGCAATTTCAATGTATCAAACAAATGATCAAACATTTTTTCCGTAAAAGCCATGTTGTCCTCATAATTCCAATAAGAACAATAATGTTCCAGATGCGTGTGCTCCGGCAAATGCGACGGATCAATTCCTTCGTTGCGAAAAGCTTTGCCGATTTCGAATATTTTTTCAAAACCGCCGACAATCAATTCTTTCAACGGCAATTCGTGGGAAATGCGAAGATAAACATCAATGTCATGCGCGTTGTTGTGCGTAATATACGGCCGAGCGTGAGCGCCGGTCGCTTTGTGCAAGAGAGTCGGTGTTTCCACTTCCTCAAAACCTTGCTGCCAATAAAATTCTCTGATAGCGCGAATAAAATTTCCGCGCAACTGAAATCGTTCCATTGTTTCCCTATTGGAAATGAGATCAAGATAACGCTGGCGATACATTATTTCCGTGTCTTTCAATCCATGCCATTTTTCCGGCATCGGCTTCAAAGCTTTTCCCAGAAATGTCCATTGATTGACCAGAATGGTTTTCTCTCCTTTGTGCGTGACGAAAATTTCTCCTTCAATTCCCAAGAAATCGCCGAGATCTATTATCTTTTGCAATAATTTATAATTCTCCCCGCCCAATACATCCGATTTAAAAGCCACTTGCATTCTGCCGGTATTGTCCTGCAAATGCCCAAACGCCAATTTTCCCATGTCGCGAAACATCATCAGCCGTCCGGCGGTCTTTGTTTTCTCTCCTTCAGGCAATTCAAAAGCTTCGGCCAATGTCATTTTCTTGTCAAACTTTTCAGGATAAATTTCAATTCCGGCTTCTTCGGCCATTTTTAATTTTTGCAGACGAATTTGTTCTTCTTTTTGCTCAGGCATACTATTTTTCAAAAAATTAAAGGTAATGCGATATCTAACTTCAATATTACCTAAAATGCGCAAAAAATGCAAAAAATAAAAACACGAGAAAATTCAAGTGTTTTTATTTTGTAATTTGATTTATTTTATTTCCAACACTTTGTAAACAATGGCTCCGCGCGGAGCGTCCACTTCCACCGTGTCGCCCGGCTTTTTGTTCATAAATGCTTGCCCCATTGGAGATTCATTGGAAATCCTGCCGGCACCCGGATCAGCCTCGCTAAAACCGACAAGCGAAAATTCTCTTGCATTTCCAGTCACATCCTCCACAACAAAAGTGGTACCGATTCTGATTTCTTCTTTTGAAGTGCTGGAATCAACCACCAAACCTTTTTTCAAAACATCTTCAATCTCCGCTATTCGACCGGCAACCAATCCTTGTTGTTCTTTGGCGGAATGATATTCAGCGTTTTCAGACAGATCGCCCAATTCTTTTGCTTGTTCAATCTTTTCAATAATATCCGGCATGCGCACCTCCTTTAATTCTTTTACCTCTTTTTCCAATTTTTCTTTTCCTTCAATGGTAAGGAGAATTTGATTTGTCATAATATAAATTTAACATTATATATCCAGGACTTGTCATCCTAGTAAAATATTATTTAATTTTCAGCTCTTCCTAAATAAGTATAGAACATTTCCCTCGAAACAGCAATAACCATTGAAAATATCTCAATTAAGTTCCTCTTTTCTATATTGCCGGAAATACCAATCCAAAAATTCATATGCAATCGGAGCGGAAACAGCGCTTCCTTCTCCGGCTTCTTCCACCAGAATGGTTATGACAAGTTCCGCGTTTTCATACGGAGCGAACGCGGTAAACCAAGCGTGCGGAGTTTTTCCTTCTTGCCATTGCGCTGTTCCGGTTTTCGCCGCTGATGTCACTGGAAGAGAATTCAATATTACAGCGCTCCCGCGAGTGACAGCCTGTCGCATTCCTTGCCTGATCACTTCAATAATATAATCGTCTACGATTTCCGACTGTAAAACCTCCGGATTAACTTTTACCGGCCGTTGCAATTCCTGATTGAAAATACTCTCCACGATTTGCGGTTTAAATAATGTTCCTTTGTTGGCAAATACGGATGTGAAATTCGCCACTTGCAAAGGAACAACCAACAAATCACCTTGACCGATAGCCGCATGATAAGTGTCGCCGATATACCATTGTTCATCCTTATATTCTTTTTTCCATTCGGGCGTCGGCAGAAATCCGCTTTGTTCATTCGGCAAATTTATCCCGGTCGGTTTGTTCAATCCGAACTTTTCCGAGTATTCTTTTATTTTCAACATGCCCAATCCCTTTGTCTCGCCATAACCGCCGCCGACAATGTAGAAAAAAGTGTTTACCGATTCAGCCAGCGCTTTTCTGATATCAGTGTAGCCGTGTCCGCCCGCTTTCCAATCAGGATAAAACCATTCGCCGATTCTGATTCCTCCGATACTCAAAAACGAAGTTCGTTCAGTAATGATTTTCTCCGCCAAGGCGGCAGCGCCGATCACCGGTTTTATTGTCGAACCTGACGGATATTCTCCGCTGATCACGCGATTGAACAACGGATTGGCATCATCTTGCAACAATTTTTTATAATCTTCATCGGAAATTCCTTTGGCAAAAAGATTATTATCATATCCGGGCAAACTGATGAGCGACAACACTTGTCCGTTTTGCGGATTCATCACGATTGCCGATGCTTTGCGCAAATTCATTTTTGCCAAACGATTCTGCAATATTGACTCCAGTTTTGCCTGCATTTCCAGATCAATGCTCAGATTGACGCTATCGCCTTTTCTCACTTCTTCCTGCGCCAAAATTTTCACCGCTTTTCCGGTGGAATCAACTTCAATTTGCTCTTTTCCGTATTTTCCCCGCATCTGGCTTTCGTACATTTCCTCAATGCCGGTTTTGCCGAGATCATCATTGAACAAATAGCCGTTCTTTGACAAATTCTTGTATTCCGCCGGACTGATTCGTCCTTCATAGCCGAGAATATGCCCCAGCGCGGTTGCCGGCTGATTTTTCCAAGTTGTCGCATATTCTCTTTTCGCAATAACCTCGACGGAAATTCCGGGATAATTCACGCTCTCGATTCTCATGGCAGCGGCTTTTTCAAAACTCAAATCAGTCACCACCAGAACCGGTTCAAAATATTCTTTTTCACTGGGTTTTATTTTTTCGATTTTTTCACTTATTCCCGCGAATTCTTCCGGCGCCAAATTCGACTCAAACCATTGCATTGATTTTTCCTTTTCCTCGGCATTGGAATTAAAATCAAACGGAACCACAAACAAAGCAAAACTCGGAACATTTTTCACCAGAGGGATTCCATTTCTGTCATAAATGATTCCGCGCGGGGACGGCAAATTTAAAACCCTTATTCTGTTTTTTTCCGCGACCGCCAGATAATAATCGCCTTTTACCACCTGCAAATAAAATCCACGGAAAAACAATATTAAAATCGCGAACAATATGACAAGAAAAAAAGAAATCAAACGACGTTTGCTGATTCCCAATCCCAAATAATTTTTATTCGTGCTGTTCAACTCTTCCTCCGAATAATTCAAATAAGTGTCTTCCAGCCATTCCAGCCGCAACCGCTCCTTCAAATCTCGGTCATCCAGAGACAATCGGCTGCCCCAAAAAATATTCTCGCTTTCATCCGCCATGTTTTTTTTTCGAAAAAATTTTTCTTTTATTCCGGGAAACATAGAGGAATTAATTATGTTTTTATCGTGTCAACGAAAACAGCATTGAACCTTCGGCTGGAAAAATTAAAAACCAAAAATAAAACTGAAATTGCCGTGAGATTGATCGCAATTTGCCACAACAAATCATTGGAAGAAAAAATCGCCGTCTGCTTTATCAAAGCCAAATCCCGAGTTGCGTTAAAAATTCTGACTGACGAATAAACAAAGCATAGCAAATGATAAACAATCGTTGAAATCAGCGCCAAACCGAGCAAAGTATAAAATGATTTATTGGTAAGCAAATGTTCGAAAACTTTGTACGCCACATACAGCGTCGCCATGAGAGCAACCACAATCGCGGCAAAAGGCAATGGCGAATACAAATCCAAAACAAATCCCCAGACCATTCCGTAAATTCCCGCCAAATAAAACCGATAAACCGTGGCAATGAAAATCAATGACACCAATATCACATTGAACTTTGCCAATGCTCCCGGTAAATTCGGGATCAGCGCTACCTGAATAGCCAGCAATCCGAAAATTATGAAAAAATGCTTAATCGCTTTAATCAACATTTTTTTTCTTTACAATGTTTACAAAAGTTATCTTGTCAAATTCAATAAATGATTTTATTGACGCTTCCTGAAAAAGCTCTTCCGGTTCATTCGTTATTCTTTCGACTTGTCCTATAATCAATTCAGCTGGCGTATATTTTTCCAGTCCTGATGTCACCACAATGTCTCCTTCGATTATTTTCTCCGTTTTCGGGATCAGCTTCATTTTTATTCCCAAACCATATTCCCCTTCTACAATTCCACCGGTAGCTGTTTGGTTCTGAATTTTCGCCGCCACTTTTGACAGATCATCATTGATCAGCAGAACAATAGAACTGTTGGCGCGCACTTTTACGATTTTCCCGATCAGAACTCCCTTGTCGGTTATTACCGGCTGAGTCAATTTCACTCCGTGTTTTTCTCCCTTGTCCACGATGATCGCGTTTTGCGTATTGTCAATGTTTTTTCCGATAACATTCGCCAGCTGATAATCGCAATCATTTTCTTCGAGGAAATTCAATTGCTTGCGCAAAAATTCATTTTCTTCCTTTTCCGTACTGCAGACGCTTTTTTCTCGGCTCAGATCGATTATATTGTCGCGCAATTCCTGATTTTCCTTGAGCAGCTTTTGCCGGGAATCATAATTCAAATACACTGATCCCAGCTCATTTGAAATGCGATATATGCTTATAAATATCGATTTTGACGCTCCGGTGACAATATTTTCCAGCGGACTCAGCACTTTGATTACATGCAAAAAAATCAAAAGACAAATAACAATTAAGGCAATCAAAATCAATTTTGATGACTTGTTGGACAATAACATAAATTTATTTTACTCTGCGAGCAATTTTAAATCGCCGATTTCTAATTATCGCACGACTTTTTCTTCATTGGCGGACGGCAATAAAATTTCTTTCAACAATTTCGTGTCATCGAGAAGAAAATTAATTCCTCGAATGGTGCAAGTGGTCGGATCATCGGCGATTCTCACCGGAATTTCCGTATTTTTTGAAATTATTTTTCCTATTCCTTTCAGCATTGCGCCTCCGCCGCACAGAACAATTCCTTTTTCATATATATCAGCCACCAATTCGGGCGGAGTTATTTCCAAAACGCTTTTTATAGCGTCAATGATTGAGTTTATTGAAGAACCAAGCGCTTCCCGCACCTCCTCGTCCTTGATCATGATGGCGCGCGGCAAACCCGTAATCAAATCGCGTCCGCGCATTTCCACGGTTATCGCTTCTTCAACTTCCCCGTCGGTTCCGACTTTTATTTTTATTTCTTCGGCGATTCTTTCTCCGATCATCAGATTGAATCTATCTCGCGCGAATTGCATTATATTTTTATTCAAATCTTCTCCGGCGATCTTCAATGTTTTGAATGTGACGATTCCTTTCAATGAAATAATCGCAATTTCGGTTTTTCCTCCGCCAAGATTGACAATCATACTGCCTGACGCGTCCTCCACGGGCAGACGCGCGCCAATGGCGGCTGCCATGATTTCTTCCACCAAATAAACCTTGCCCGCGCCAGCGCCCAGAGCCGCGTCTTCCACCGCTTTTTTCTCCACTTCAGTCACATCCAATGGAATGCCGATAATCACGCTCGGTCGAGCGGTAAAATTGAAATTTTCCTGAAATATTTTGTCAAAAAAATACTTTAACATTTTTTCCGTCACTTCAAAATCGGAAATCACGCCTTTTAACAATGGAAAAGCGATTGTAATATAGCGCGGATTTTTCCCCACCATTTTCTTCGCGTCTTCGCCCACGGCGATTATCTGATCCATTCGATTGTTGATCGCCACAATTGAAGGCTCGCGAATTATTATTCCCTTGTCCTGCAAACACATCACCGTATTTGACGTGCCCAGATCAATGCCGATCTTCTTTGAAAATCTATTTAAAAATTGTCGCAACATAATATTAGAAAATATAAACCGATTTCAAATAAACAAAAACTACAAATTCAAATTAAGCAACCGCTTTGTAGTTTTGTTTTTATTTTATTCTTTGATTGTTTCCAACAACTTGTCCAATTCCACCAGCTCTGCATTTTCTTCAGCTCTCATTTTTATTTCAGCGCTATTTTTTTCCAATGTTCTATTGCTGATCACGATTCTCATCGGAATGCCCAGCAAATCGCTGTCTCCCAGTTTTATTCCGGCTGATTCCTCTCTGTCGTCATATAAAACTTCCATTCCGGCGGAAACCAATTTGTCGTAAAGCTGATCAGCGGATGAAAATACTTTTTCATCGTTTCCCAGCGCAACCAGATGAACCGCGAACGGCGCGACTTCTTTCGGCCAGATAATTCCCTTGTCATCATGACTTACTTCAACGATCGTTCCCATGATTCTCGAGGGTCCAAGTCCGTAACAGCCCATTATCATGGGTTTTCGTTCGCCGTTCTTGTCAGTGAAACAAGCATTCATGGCGCCGGAATATTTTGTTTCCAAAGGAAAAATATTTCCCACTTCAATTCCTTTTGATTCAAAAACTTCTCCTCCGCATTTCGGACATTTATCACCGACATTCTCTTCGCAAATTTCAATGTTTTGCGCGAAATCGCACTCACGGCAATAATGGATCGTATCTTCTCCGGTTTCGCAGAAAACTTGGAATTCATGTGAAAACTTTTCAGTGAAAATACCGCCCGAAGCTTCGACAATTTTCGCATCGAGCCCGCAACGTTTGAAAAGTTGCAAATAAGAAAGTTTAACTTCATCGTAATATTTTTCAAAATCAGATTCAGTCGTATGAAAACTGTACATGTCTTTCATCCAAAACTCGCGGCCTCGGAGCAATCCTGATTTTGCGCGCGGTTCATTGCGAAATTTGTCCTGAATTTGATAAAGCGAAACCGGCAATTCTTTGTAAGAAAAAATTCTTTTGCGCACCAAGTCGGTAATCACTTCTTCGTGCGTACAGCCGAGTCCGATATCCGAATCGCCTCTTCCCTTGAATTGAAACATCACATCTTTCATTCCTTCCCAGCGTCCGGTCTCATCCCAAAGTTCTTTCGGCTGAAGAGTCGGCATCAAAACCTCCATTGCGCCGGTGGCGTTCATTTCTTCTCTCACAATATTTTTTATTTTATCCAAAACGCGCAAACCGAGCGGAAGATAACTGTAAACGCCGGACATTAATTTTTCAACAAATCCGCCGCGATTCAACAGTCTGGCATTGAGACTTATTTCATCTTTTGCCGCTTCTTTTATTGTTTTTCCGAACAACTTTGATTGTCGCATAAATTTTATCTTAAATTTCAAACTGAACTATTTATTTAATTTTCGATAGGAAATAAAAAACAATTCCACGAACGCCGCAATGACAATCAGAATCACCAAATTCCACCAGGTCAGCAAACGTTGACTTTGCAAAAAAAATGCAACCAGAATCAAAACAGCGAAAAGAATGGATTGGCGCGAAGCTATCTTCATGTGCTTGTGCGCCATTTCCTCCTTTGAAAATCGCCAACGCATCAATAATCCGAAAACGGAAAATGTGCCGACCAGCGCAAATCCGAGGCTGAGATAAAAAAACAGAAAAGCCAAAATTCCGGCTTGAGCCGGGTTTATCATAATAAGAACCGCCAGCCAAGCCAGCCAGCAGACCAATGTACAGCCCGCTAAAATTAATAAAAATCGATTAACGCTCATGTTTTATCTGTAAACAACGCGCGCAAACGGCTGTCGCGCTAATACCAGTTTATCACCAATCAAGTTGCTTTTCAACTCCCTTTTGCACGATTTTCAACTTCTCAATGGTATTGCTCCCGAATTTCTCATTTACCAGCCTGATCAGGCTTCTTTCCTTGAAATTCAGCTCCTGGGCGATAATGGAATTGGCGCAATACAATGTTAAAACGCCATTTTTCAAAGATTGCGCTTTTGCCTGTGTGCTGACCTTATTTCCCCAAATTTCCTTCAATTTCTCATTGGCGAATTCCACCACCAAACTGGCCTGCACGCGAGCCATTATAGAACCTTTCTTATTAAATTTACCGCTTAACAATTTTCCCAAAGAATCCATATAGTCATTAACTGGTTGCTACCACCGCAGCGTGCGGGGCAGGCGAATTATAATTACGCAATTAAAAATTTATATTTTGTTACATGCTACATGTTATGTGCTACATGATTAGTGCTCCTTGCTAAGTGTTCCTTGCTCCCTGCGGATTACTACACACGATAATTCATTACTTGACAAAACATGATAATTGCTATAATATTTTCTTTCGGTTCCCCCTAACAAAGGAGAGCATCATGTGCAAGAATTGCGGACATGAAACAAAACAAGGAGAATGGAAATTCAGACATTTCAAGGACTCAGAGCATAACTGCAACGATCTCTGGAATCAAGCAATGTTTTTTGTCAGGGACAAAAAATTGGCATTTGATGAATTCAAAATTGCAGTAAATTCAATTCCCCGTTCGACGACATATTGCGGCGGTCATACCTCCAACTATGTGGAAAACTGTGTAACGGTTGTTTATCTGGATCGAGATTCGGATCAGCTAGTTGCCAAGTCTGACTGTGAATGCGGCAAACAAATCGACATGGAACCTGCAGATTCGCTTGTTGCGGAAAATCTCGCTCCGACTCGAGAATGTGCCGATAATCTCGATAGTGAACCAGTGCCGCTGCATCGGCTTCTCGACAAGTTGGATCGCACAACCCCAAAGAATAGCGTATAAAAACGCGACTATCTTCAATTATCCGCTTTGCCCCATGTGGCGAGCGGTCTTTTTTCATTACGAATCTATAGGTTGATACCACCGCAGCGTGCGGGGTTCCGCTCACAGCGGGACGAATTATAATTACGCAATTAAGGATTTTAATTTGTGATTTGGAATTTCGAATTTATAATTTGTTTCGGATTTCAGATTTCGAACTTAGGATTTTAATTGTGCTACATGTTATATGTTATGTGCTACATGTTATGTGCTCCTTGCCAAGTGCTCCTTGCTCCCTGTCACTTCCTAAACTCGCAAATCTCCTTATAAGCGCAATACGGACACAAAAACGGATTCGGATTCGGATCGAATTTCTGCGCTCTTATATTTTCAATGTTTTCCAAAAATTTTTCCTTCAACTTTATCTTATCTTTTTCCTTTCCAATAAATGAAACTTTTTTGTCCCCTTCCAAATAATAATAAGACAACTTTTCCAAATTCAATTTCAACGCTTCCTCAGCCGCGATCTGATAAAACAAAAGCTGGCGGCGATCTTCGGTTGAAAGTTTATCATCTTTTGTTTTTCCGGTCTTGTAATCAATAATTTCCGCATTGTCCCCCATCTCATCAATCCGATCAATGCGGCCGGAAAACAAATAATCTCCGATATGCAAGTGAAAAATTTGCTCCAAATTTTTTACCACCGGTTTTTCCGCCATAAAATTTCCGTAAAAATTTTTTAGCAAAAGTTTTCCTTTTTCATAATATTCTTCTTTTTGCTTTTTGTCTTCATACCAATCATCGTTCCAATTTTCATCATAAATTTCAAAAAGCCTTTTCAACGACAATTCCGTTTGATTCGAATTCTCAGGCGCGCCGAACAAATCCGGCTGAATCGAATTGCTATTTCGCAAAACTTCCTCGAGAAATTTCTGCAAAGTCGAATGAATGGCAGTACCAAAAGAAAAATGCGGACTGCCGAAAGTCGGTATTTTCAAAATATTGGCGAATTTATATTGCAATGGACAATTCTCATAAGTCTGCATCTGGGAAAAACTGAATTTCTTGGGCAATTCATATTTTATTTTTTTCAGCACAACTTCCGGCGCAACCATAATTTCTCCGTCATCCTTTTTCACCGCTTTTTCCGGCGCAGAATATCCGAGTTCATGGAGAAATCGAGACAACTTTTTTGCGCGAGCTCCGCCGTAATCTTCGGCTGAAGTGAAATACAATCCCTTTTTCGCGCGCGTCATGGCAACATAGAAAAGCCGGCGCTCTTCCTCCAAATGAAAGTCGCCTTCCGGCAATTTTTCTTTCAATAACGCAACCGGAATTTCAATCGGTTCCCTGCGTTCGTCCGTGGGAAATTTTCTGTCCACCAGATTCACAATAAAAACATAATCAAATTCCAAACCCTTTGCGCTGTGAATCGTCAAAATTCTCACCATGTCCGGTCCGACGCTCGCGTCAAACGCCAGCTGGCCGGTCTCGCCCGCTTCCTGTTCCATTTTTATCAAATCAAGCAAATCGGAAACACGCGCACCGGGCGTGTTCGATTCCATTGTTTGCGCTTTTTTGAAAAATTGTTGTAAATAATTGAAATCATCATGCGACGCGCGATCGTCTTTTTGCTTCAAATATTCCAAATAACCGCTGCCGTACAAAAAACTCATCAAAATTTCCGTCGGCTTTTTTGTTTTCAAGAGTTGGGAATCCTTGCTTATCTGCGCCAGCAATTTGTTTACTCGCTGGATATTTTCCGGATTTATTCCCTGCACCGCGGAAATCATTTGCATCGCATCATACAAAACCATTGATTTTTTTTTCGCGTAATGAACCAATTTCACAATATCTTCCGCATCAATCTTCAAATGAGTCAAACTCAAAATCCGAAAAACCGCCGCGCTTTCATGATAATTGTCCAGCAATTTCAAATAATTTATCAGATCAATCACAATCGGTTTGCAATACAATCCGCGCATGGCCGCGAATTGATACGGAATTCCCGCTTTTTCCAAACAGTTGATAAATATATTCGCGCTGTCATTCGCTCTGACCAGAATGGCAAAATCCGACCAGCTCGTTTTTTTTTCTTCGGCCAAATTCAAAATTTTCTTTACCACTGTTTCCGCTTCATCTTCCGCTGTCCGGCAATGCAAATGAGAAACTTCCGCGCCGCTTGAAATTGATTTTAATTTTTTATCGATGCCGAGCTTCACTTCCAGCCGATTCGGATTGTTCCGCCTGATAAAGTTGTAAGAAGTGTCGAGAACTTCCTGATGCGATCGATAATTTTCCACGAGAACCACTTTGTCAGCCGCCGGGAAATCTTCCATGAACTTCATTATATTTGTAATGGAAGCGCCTCGGAATTTATAAATAGACTGATCATCATCGCCGACAACGGTAATATTGTTTTTCGGAGCTGCCAACATTTTTATCAATTCATATTGAACAAAATTAGTATCTTGAAATTCATCAACCAAAATTTGTTTGAACTGCTGGCGATATTTTTCCAAAATAAGCGGACGTTCTCGAAATAATTTTATGGAATAATTTATCAAATCAGCAAAATCCAAACTTTCATTTTCCAGCAACAATCGTTGATAAATATGAAACGCGTTTGCAATTTCTTCCACTCGCATTATTTCACTTTTCATCAACTCTTTTCTCTCACCAACGGAAAATCCGGACAAATCAAGTTTTTTCACGAATTCGGTCGCATCATTGTTAAGTTTAATTTCCTCGGCGTATTGCAGATAATCTTCCGGATAAATTCCTTCATCTTTGCAGCGGGAAAAATGGCGTAAAAGAGCGTGAATGAATTTTGCCGGATTGCTGGCCGGCCGGTAATAATCGAGATTGAATTTTTCCAAATTTTTTCTGACCAACAGCCAAGTTGCGGTTCCATCCAGCAATTTATAATTATTCGGCAGTCCGATATCCAGCGCGTGCCGTTTCAGCAATTTGTCGCAAAAAGAATGAAATGTGGAAATCCACAAATCAACATATCCGTACGGCAACATTTGCAGGACGCGATCTTCCATTTCTTCCGACGCTTTCTCCGTGAAAGTCAGAGCCAGCAATTGATCGACATTCAAATTTTTTTCCAAAATCAACCAAGCGATCCGAGCGGTAATCACTCGAGTTTTTCCGGTTCCCGCGCCAGCGACAATGAGCTGAGGCCCGTCGCCGTGAGTTATCGCCTGAAGCTGTTCTTTGTTCGATTCGCTGAATAAGCTCATACGCCCAAATTTTATCATAATGCGAGTGAAAAAAAAAGCGCTCCGAAAATTTCCCAAGAAAGCCCTCCGATTCGCCATTATTCTCTTCAACAACCGAACTTGCGTCTATCCTTGAATATATATAATTTTATTGGTATTATAAAATCACGTTTTTCCTGAGCCAATCACTTGGAGGGTTCAATGTGTCAGAAGGACGGCGTCGGTGGTAGTCTGTGTCCGTACTGCAAAACAAGGTTGGGAGAAACTCCCAACACTTTCTTTTGCAACAATGATCGATGTGTTGAACTCTATGTGAGGATAAAACCTCAGCCGGCAGTGTTCTACACTATTCCGAATGATTCACTGAGCCAGGACGGAAGAAAAATGTTCCCCGCGCATCACGCGGGCTGAACAAAAAAACAGGACGTTTTCACGATTGAATTCGTCCTTTTGTTTTTATTAAAATCCCTTGCGTATAAACTTCTCGTTTCCTCAAATCACTGTGGAAAACATTTGTGAAGAATGAATAATTTTGCTATTATATTATTAGCGTTAATTCGAATAAAATATAAATTTTATGCAAATCGAAACTTATTTTTTTTATATTCTGCTTTTCGCGATCGCTACTTTTTTATTGTGGAAATACGGCAAAGACATTTTCCCTCGCCAATCAAGCGACCGATCAAAAAGAGTTCTCAGCCTTTATACGGCAGATCTGACTGAAAAAGCGAAACAAGGAAAAATCGATCCAGTGGTGGGCAGAGATAAAGAAGTGGAAAATCTCGTCAGGATTCTGAGCAGAAGAAATAAAAACAATCCCCTGCTTCTCGGCTCGGCCGGAGTCGGAAAAACCGCAATAGTTGAAGGCTTGGCTCTGAGAATTGCCGGCGGAGATGTGCCGAGCGTTCTCTCGGACAAAAAAATTCTATCACTGAATATCGCGGACATGATCGGCGGAACAAAATATCGTGGAGAATTTGAAGAAAGAGTGAAAAAATTAGTTGAAGAAATTATTGCCGAGAGAAGAAGAATAATTTTATTCATTGATGAAATCCACAGCTTGATCCAAACCAAAGGAACGGAAGGATCGCTCAATATCAGCGACATATTAAAACCCGCGCTCGCCAGGGGCGAACTTCAGACAATCGGCGCTACCACCACGAAGGAATATGAACAATATTTCAAAACCGATGAAGCGCTGTCCCGCCGCTTTCAAATAATACAAGTGAGCGAACCGACCGCAAAACAAGCGCTGGAAATATTAAAAGGAATCAAAGGCGAATATGAAGCTTATCACAAAGTGGTTTTTTCCGAGAAAGCGTTGAGCTCGGCGGTAAACCTGTCCGTAAAATACATAAAAGGAAGACTTTTGCCGGACAAAGCAATCGATCTGATGGATGAAACCGGCGCTTTTGTGAATTTATACTCTTACGATCTGCCAAACCACGCGTTAAAATTGATTAGAACGGCAGCCAAAGACATTCACGCGCAAATTAAAAACGCGCCTGAAAAATTAAAAGGACTGCTCCGAGAATTGGAATCATTGAAAAAAGAAGAAGCCAAAACAAAAGACACTGAATCAAAGGATTCTGTCCAGCAAAGGATAATGGAACTGACAAAGGAAATTTCTGATTGGGAAAAAAAAGATGCTCTGTCAAAACAAAAAAACAATCCGCCGGAAGTGACTGAAACTGATATAAAAAAGGTTTTGGCGCAGTGGCTTAATATTGATGTAAAAAAAATTAAATAATAAGAAAACTATGAAAACAAAAGTAAAGACTAAGTTAAGTACAAAACAAAAAGTTATGGTCGGCGTGACAGCGGCGGTATTGCTGTTTGCTGTCGGCGGATTTTTCACTGCGCTGGGAAAATCACAAGGTTTCGGATTCGGCTATCCGATCGTAAAAAGAGTTAAAACTGACGTAAAAACATTGATAAAAACTCCGACTCCATACAAAACTGCGACATTGAGACTGCCGGAAAGATTTCGCAACATGTTCCGATAAAGTATGAGCCAGTTTCCGGAAAAAACTTTTAAATTAGCATTTTTGGGAATGGCCGTTGCCATTCCTTTGCTTTTAAACCCTTTCGGCTTCTTCCCTTTTGAAGCGGACAAGATTTTTCTTTTTCGAATAATCGTCAGCATAATGCTTTTCGTCTGGCTGTTGAGAATCGGCAGTTTCCAAAATTTGAAAACAAAATTATTGAATTTTTTCGAAGAAGTTCGCTGGTTGGATTTGCGATTTCTATTCTTGCTATTAACCGCTGTTTACGGATTGTCAATAATTTTTTCCATTGCTCCGGCGGAAAGCTTTTTCGGCTCACCGCACCGCCAATTCGGTTTTATCACCATTCTCTTTTTTTTCCTTTTCTTCTGGCTGTTCAATAATTCGGTAAATGAAAAATTATTTGCCAATTTTCTCAAAATAAATCTGTTCACCGCTTTTATAATCGGTTCATACGCGATTCTCCAACATTTTGGTATTGATTTCTGGCCGGCCGGATATGTTGAAACAATCAAAGGAACTCACATAATTCGTTCAATTTCAACGATCGGAAATCCGAATTATCTCGGCGCTTTTATTGCAATGACCTTGCCGTTCACCTACTTGTCGATAATAATCGCTCGAGGAAAGCAGAAAATTTTACCGATTGTCATATTTCTGATTCAAATCACCTCATTGTATTTCACTTACAACAGAGGCGGATGGTTGGCGGCCTGCGGCGGACTTGTCTGCCTTGTCATTCTGCAATTAGTCCGCCAAAACCGTCCGACAGACAAAAACTTCCGGTTCAAAACGATTGCCCAACTAACTTTTATAATCGCAATTTTCGGAATATTTTTCTTCGCGCCTCCGGATCAGGGAGGACGATTGCGGCAAACTGACATTGGAGTTGGCAATGACGGCGGATCCATGTTCATCCGCTTGCAGGATTATAAATTCGCCTTGGAAAAAATTCCCGAAAAAATACTTTTCGGCTACGGACCTGAAACTTACCAATACTTGGCGGAAACAAGAATTATTTCCGAGGAAGAAAGCAAAATCGACAACCGGCTGAGCGATCGCGTACACAATTTTTTTCTGGACAATCTGATTTCCATCGGATTTTGCGGTTTGTTGATAATCATTCTTATTTTCATCTCAGTATTTCGCTCTTCCGCAAAATTATTGCTGAACAATGAGACCGATATTCGCAAAAAACAAATGATCATTGCGGCAAATTCTTCTCTTATCGCCTATCTCATCGCAATGCAATTGCACTTTGACACAATAACAACTTCATTTATTTTATTTTTCAATTTCGCGCTCATTCATTCCATTGCAAAGGAGCATAAAAAAACAGCTTTCATTCCCGAAAAAACAAGCAAGCCCATGTTTATCTTCGCGACCGCGATTCTGCTGATCTGTCTGGCATTCAATTTGTCGCAAATATTTTATAATCTTTAAAGCCGTTTTTGTTAAATAAAAAAGAACGGCTTGCCAGCCGTTTTTCCGTTTATCCGCGAATTTAAATATAACTCTTCAACTTTGTCAGCGCTTCGGGAAAAAACGGAACGAAAATCACAACCAATTTCAATAAAACTCCTGAAACAACGGAAATGGATATTTGCAAAGTGAACCAATCATTGATCGGATATTTTGCCAGAAAATATAAAAGAACTGACAAAACGAAAATTCCTTCCACCATTCCGAGTACCAATCCCAAAGTTTTGTCCAAGCCGGATATAAACGGTAAAACAGTGACAACCTGGAAAACCTTTCCCACAATCCAGAAGAGCAAACTCACGAGTTTGATTGTAATTAAAAACAAAAGCACGAACGCGACCGCCTTGGCGAAATTAGTATCGCTGAACCAATGGGCAATAGGAAGATAAAATCTGCTCGCGACCAATACGGCGATTATCAAGCCGAACAATGAACCCAAAACGGAAAGAAATCCGCGTCGGAATCCCAAAATCGCAAAGCCGATAATCAATAATAATAAAATATAATCAAGAACTACCATATTGAAATATTAGTGCAATCAAATTATAACAAAAAACAACATTTCCAACAAATAAAAAATCCTGAGGATAAACTCAGGAATTTTTTTTACATTTCATTGAACGAAACTTCGCCGTTTTCATTGAAACTCAACAAAAGTTTCATGACTTCCATTTCCGGATATTTTTCTTTGATGATCGCTTCAGCTGTTTTCATTTCCTCATTGTATTTTTGATTTTCTTGTTCCAACGAATCAAACGCTTTGCTACCACCGTAAGCGCCGCAATCCTGATGCGCCATCAATATTACTCTTTTCGCATGATGCAGATCATGGGAAATTCCCACTTGCTTCATCACTGCGCCGCGAGTATCTTCGTCAACGATCGACTTTTGCGCGCCGGCGAGAGAAATCAAATCATAATTTCCCGCGTAGCCGTTCTCTTCCAGCCATGAGTAAATATCCTTTCGAAAACGAAAATCCATGCAAGTTAAAACCAGATTGTCGCAAGAATGCTTTGAAATAAATTCATTCATAATTTTATTTTAATTATTCTTTCTTCTTCATTTTTTCATCCTGATATTTTCCTATTTCCGCTGCCTGTTGTTCGATGGAAGTTCTTCTCCTTCGCCCGACTCTAATGCGAGCGAACTCTTTTTCGATCTTTGCCGACAGCATGGCGAATTCTCTCGCGTCAACCATTCTTTTTTCTTTCAATTCCTGCGCTCTTTTTATCGCTTCTTCCGCTCGGCGAATGTCAATTTCCTCCGATCGTTCGGCCGTGTCAGCGAGAACAACGACTTTGGTGGACAAAACTTCAATAAATCCGCCGGAAACAGCCATAAACTTTACATTCTTTCCCATTCTCACTTGAATTTCTCCCGGAACCAACACAGCTATCAATGGAATATGATTCGGCAAAATCGTAATCTCGCCTTCCATTGTGGGAAGCGTAATTGAATCAGCTTCGTCTCTTAGAACGACTTTTTCCGGAGTGACAATTTTTAGATTTATTTTTTCCATATTAATCTTTCACTTCATCAATCGCGCCTTTCATATAAAAAGCCTGTTCTGATTTATCATCATGTTTTCCTTCCAAAATTTCCTTGAATCCGCGAATGGTTTCTTTCATTGAAACGAATTTTCCCGGCATGCCGGTAAATGTTTCCGCAACGAAAAACGGCTGAGACAAAAATTTCTGAATTTTTCTCGCTCGGCTGACGGTTTGTTTGTCTTCATCGGAAAGTTCATCAACGCCCAAAATAGCGATAATGTCCTGCAAATCTTTGTATCGCTGTAAAATTCTCTGCACTTCGCGCGCCACTTCATAATGTTCTTTTCCCACAACATTCGGATCAAGAATGGTTGATGTGGAATCAAGCGGATCAACCGCAGGATAAATTCCCAATTCACTCAAATTTCTGGACAACACAACAGTTGAATCCAAATGAGCGAAAGTGGTTGCCGGCGCCGGATCGGTCAGATCGTCAGCCGGAACATAAACAGCTTGAACAGATGTCACCGAACCTTTTTTCGTTGAAGTGATTCGTTCTTGCAATTCACCCATTTCACTCGCCAATGTCGGCTGATAACCCACAGCTGACGGCATACGGCCGAGCAAGGTGGAAACCTCTGAACCGGCCTGAGTGAAACGAAATATATTATCAACAAACAACAAAACATCTTGACCTTGATCGCGGAAATATTCAGCCATGGACAATCCGGACAAAGCCACGCGAGCGCGCGCGCCCGGCGGTTCATTCATCTGGCCGAAAACCATTGTCGTTTTTTCCAAAACTCCGGATTCTTTCATTTCATGATAAAGATCATTTCCTTCGCGAGTTCTCTCCCCCACTCCGGCGAAAACCGATTTTCCGCCATGTTCCTGCGCGATATTTCTGATCAATTCCATGATAACCACCGTCTTTCCCACGCCCGCTCCGCCGAACAAACCTACTTTTCCTCCTTTGATGAACGGACAAATCAGATCAATAACTTTTATTCCGGTTTCAAACAATTCGATTTTGCTGGTCTGCTCTTCAAACTTTGGAGCAGAACGATGAATTTCATATTTTTCTTTTGTCTGAACTTGCGGCATGCCATCGATCGGCTCGCCCAAAACATTAAACATTCTTCCCAATGTTTTGTCCCCGACCGGAACGCTGATTCCAGCTCCGGTATCAATCACTTCCTCATCCCGTTTCAATCCTTCTGTCGCGCCCAGAGCGATTGTCCTCACCTGCTTGTCTCCCACATGCTGTTGGACTTCCAACACCAATTTTTGCTTTCCGATCTTCACTTCGAGCGCCTGAAAAATCGGCGGCAATTCATCTGCGAATTCCACATCCACCACCGGTCCGATAATCTGTTTTATTTTCCCTTTGTTCATATCAATTTAAGTTATGTATATCCTAATTATTTTGAAGAAAGCGATGCTGCGCCCGAACTGATCTCCGTAATTTCCTGAGTAATGCCCGCTTGCCGCGCTCTGTTGTAGTAAAGAGTCAAATCATCGATCATGTCTCCGGCCGCGTCGCAAGCTTTTTTCATTGCCACCATTCGCGCGCTGTGCTCTGACGCTTCTGATTCCAGCACTGCCTGGTAGATTTGCATTTCAATCAATCGCGGAAGCATTTCCTCCAACACCTTGTCCGCTGACGGCTCAAAAGTGTATTCATAAGTGAAATCGCCCCGCGTCAAATATTTTTCTTTTTTTTCTTCAATGAATTCTTTGGTTGTTTCAATTCCCGCGCTCTTTCCGACAACGCCGATATATTCGTCCGGCTCAGCTGTCATTGGCAATAATTGCCTGACGCGCGGAATCTGGCTCAGGGTTGAAACAAAATCAGTGAACGCGATAAAAACCTTGTCATACTTTTTTCCCACAAAATCCTGAAGCACCAAACGAGAAAGCGATGAAACATCAGCTGTATTCAAAGTGATATCCTGCTTTGGAAAATCAGCCATGATCGAATAGCCGAAATTGTGAATAATGTCTCTCCCCCGTTTTCCGAGAGTTAAAATTTCCGTTTGCTTCACAGTCAATTCATGCTTTTTTATCGAAGAAATAGCTTTGTTCACCACCTGCATATTAAATCCGCCGCAAAGGCCTCTGTTCGATGTAATCAAAATCAATCCGACGCGTTCGACTTTTTCTTTTTTTTGCAGGAGCGGATGCAGATTCGGATCGGTTTTTTCCGACAGATGCAGAATGGTTGTCCATGCAAGATTCGCATAATCGCGCGTCGCCAAAACAGAAGCGATCGCTTTTCGCATTTTTGACGCAGCCACCATTTGCATTGCCTTGGTGATTTTCTTTGTGTTGCCAATGGCTTTTATTCTTCGCCGCAAATCTCTTGTTCCGCTTGGCATATATTACAAAAATTATTTATTGGTTGCTTCCTTCTTTACCAGCAATTCCTCAACCGAGGATTTATAATCTTCCAGCGCTTTTTTCAACGCTTCTTCGGTTTCCGTCGTCAAGTCTCCTTTTGTGAGAATGTCTTTTAAAATATCTTTTGAATTAACCGCCATATACTTCATCAATCCGGTTTCAAACTCAGCCACCTTTTCCACCAAAACATTGTCCAGGAATCCATTGACAGCCGCGTACAAAATAGCAACTTGATTTTCCACCGGCACTGGCGCGTATTGTTCTTGTTTCAAAATTTCTGTGATCCTTTTCCCTCTTTCCAATTGTTTCAAAGTTGATTCTTCCAAATCAGAACCGAATTGGGCGAACGCCGCCAACTCGCGGTATTGCGCCACTTCCAGACGCAAACGGCCGGCAACTTTTTTCATTGCTTTGATCTGAGCGCTCGAACCGACGCGCGATACTGACAATCCGATATTCACCGCCGGTCTGATGCCCTGATAAAACAAATCCGACTCCAAAAATATTTGTCCGTCCGTAATTGAAATGACATTTGTCGGAATGTAAGCTGAAATATCGCCGGCCTGCGTTTCAATGATCGGCAAAGCGGTCAATGATCCGCCGCCAAAATCATCATTTAATTTTGCGGCTCTTTCCAACAATCTTGAATGCAAGTAAAATACATCTCCGGGATAAGCTTCTCTGCCCGGCGGGCGTCTCAGCAAAAGTGAAATTTCTCTATATGCGACCGCGTGTTTTGACAAATCATCATAAACCACCAAAACATCTTTTCCCTGATCCATGAAATATTCGCCGATTGAACAGCCGGTAAATGGCGCGAGATAATTGATGGCAGCCGGCATTGACGCGCCGGCAACAACCACGATTGTATGTTCCATTGCTCCGTTTTCTTCCAATCTGGCAACCAACTTTGAAATTTTAGATTCTTTCTGTCCTATTGCCACGTAAATGCAAATAATATCTTTTCCTTTTTGATTGATAATGGTATCAATGGCAATCGCTGTTTTTCCGGTTTGCCTGTCCCCGATAATCAATTCGCGCTGTCCGCGTCCGATCGGAATTATGGAATCAATCGCCTTTATTCCCGTCTGCACCGGCTGATGCACTGATTTTCTGGTAATAACTCCCGGAGCGATTTTTTCCAACGGATAAAATTTATTTGTTTTCACTGCGCCCTTTCCATCAATCGCTTCTCCCAGCGGATTTACCACTCTTCCGATCATGCTCTCGCCAACCGGCACTTCCAATATTCTTCCGGTTCCTTTTACGGTCATTCCTTCGCTTACCTTGTTCCAATCACCCAAAATCATTGCGCCTACAAAATCCGTTTCCAAATTCAAAGCAATGCCAATGATTCCTTGGCCGAAATCAATCATTTCCGAATACATCACATCCGACAAACCGGAAATTTTCGCGATTCCGTCGCCGACTTCCACCACTCGGCCGACAGCTTCCACTGAAACATATTCTTCGAAATCGCTTATCTGCCGTTTTAATGTTTCAACTACATAATTTTTACTATTTTTGGATTCGCTCATACTGAATATTTTCTAAGGATTTATGTATTATTCAAATTCTTGTATTTGTCGTTTAAGCCGTTCCAGCTTTCCGCGGATACTGCAATCCAATTCCGTATCGCCAACCGTCACTTTCAACCCGCCGATCAATCCGGGATTTATTATATTTCTTAAAACAATTTGCTTGTCGATTTTTTCTTTAATGACTTTCACCAATGCTTTTTCCTGAGTCGGAGTAAGCGCGATCGCTGATTCCACCAGCGCTTCATGAATGCCGTCATGCTCGAAATTTATTTTTTTCGCGTGCGCAATAATTGAATCAAGATGAAGCAGCTGCTGATCTTTTATCAAAAGAAAAACAAAATTATATGTTCGCTTTCCGATAAAATCGCGAAAAATATCTTTCATTGACTCTTTCTTCTTTGTCATTGTGACATGCCGATCGACCAAATATCTTTTCAATTCCAAAGATTCATTCAGCTTCTCCGACACTGTCTTCAAATCAGCCAGCAATTCATCCCAGCAATTATTTTCCCGGCAAATTTCCACCAGCGCGCGCGCGTAATGCGTTAATTTTTTTTCTCTCATAAAATTCCGCTCCTTTTCAAACTTTTATTTTATTTTTTTCTTGTTAATTTCCTCGAGCGCTTCATCGATCAATTTCTCATGCGCTTTTTTGCCGATTCCTTCCTTTGATATTTTTCCCAGCGCCAGCAAAACCAAATCTCCCAATTCCGTTTTCACGGCTTTCACCATTTTCTCCCGTTCGCTGTTGATTTCGCGCCGGGCTTCTGCCACGATTTTCTGAACGCCGAGCCGAGTCTCTTCCTCTTTTGCTTCTTTCACTTTTTCCGCTTCAGCTGTCGCGTTCTCAATGATAATCTGAGCTTCCCTTCTTCCTTCAACAACTTTTTTCTTTTTTTCCTGTTCCGCCTCTGCCATTTTTTGTTCAACTTTGTCCGCGTTTTCCAGTCCTTCTGAAATTTTCTTTTCTCTTGTTTTCAAAAGTTTCATGATTGGTTTCATCGCGAAAAACCAAAGAACCGACAACACAATGCAAAAATTCAATATTTGCGCAATCAATAATTTCCAATCAATGTGAAAAATTTTTATTAATTCTTCCATATTTTATTTTACTTTAATACGAACCTCAAGTCTGATTTTCGTATTCATCTAATAATTAACACGCTTAAATCTGCCGAGAATTTTTCTCAGCAGGAAAAAGAATGCTATTTGATGCTGAACGCGATAACCAGAGCGTAAATAGCGATAGCTTCCGCGAATGCGGACGCCAAAAGCATTGGAACCAAAATCTTTCCGGTTGCCTCGGGATTTCTGCCGATTGCTTCCATGGCTTTTGCGCCGATAAGTCCGATGCCTATGCCCGGTCCCATTCCTCCGATCGCGATTGTAAGGCCTTTTGCCAACATTACTAAATCCATAAAATTATCGATTGCAGAAATCATGCCGCCAAATTTCCATTTGACAACCAAAGTCCTGCAACGCTTATTTCTTTATAAGTTCAAAGTCAAATGTCCAAAGCTTATTGTCGCCTTAGGCTTTTGACTTTGTCCTGATCAATGTTCTTCTTCGGTAATGGCGATCGAAAAATAAACCAATGTTAACATGGCGAACACCAGCGCCTGAATCACGCCGACCAGCAATTCCAAAAACATAAACGGAATGGGCAATCCGAACGCGAAAATCACCGCCAATGAAGAAAGCAAAACTTCGCCGGCAAAAACATTTCCAAAAAGACGAAATGACAATGACGCGACTTTTGCGATTTCACTGACCAATTCGATCAAACCGACAAAAAATTTAATGGGATTTACCAGCAGCACGGACGGATCTTTCGCCACTTTAAAAGGAATTTCCGCCAGAGCGCGCAGATTGATGAATTTATTGAAATATTTCCAACCGCCGACAGCAATAATTCCAAAAATATTTGAAATAAAAACCGCGACCAAAGCCAATCCCAAAGTCGTGTTCATGTCCGCTGTTCCTCCGCGCAAATATGGAATAAAAACGGAGTGGCTTCCGGAAATTTCATTGAAGCCTATCGAACCGATTCCCGGCAGGAGTCCCATCCAATTATTTATCAAAATAAAAATAAACAAAGTAAACGCGATCGGAAAAATTTTCAATGATTTATCTCGCGATCCGGTGACAGAATCGCACAGCTTGATTCCATTCTCCACTATCATTTCAAAAATGTTCTGCAATACTTTCGGCACTTTCCGTATTTTAGATTTTAAAACAAGAGAAAATATTATTATCAAAAAAACAACCAACCATGTGTTTAACAAAGAGTTGGTGACATTAAAAGCCCCGATATGAAAAATTGGTTCAGCTGCCAGCGAAACTTCATGCTCGGCTTGAGTTATTTCCGAGTGCGTTTCAGCGATTGCCTCGACAGGAATCACAATTTCATTATTTCCCAATGCTTCTTGAGCCATAATTATTATTTATCTTCATTTTTATTTTTTTCCAAACCTTCTTTTCCGATTTTATCTATTTTTTTCATCGCAATCATCGATTGTCTGATCATTCCGACAATGCTAATGACAAAAGCGATGCCAACGCACGCGAGATAAAGCGTTGGCGCGGTATTGAACTTTTTGTCCAGCCACTGGCCGAGAACAAGAGCAATCAAAATAGGAAACACCAGCCAGCCGGCAATCTGCGCAAACAATTCAAGCGGTTGCTGCCACCAGGAATTCTTTTTTTGTTGTTCTTTGTCGCTCAGCATAAAAACATCTATATACTAACACGATTATTTTATAATTTCAAGTATTTTCAAACTAAAAATGTTGACAAGTTTCCATGACAACAATTTTTTGAACTGACACCGCGAAAAAATACCATCGCAAAATTTATAATCAAAATCTTTTGTCGCAAACGGTTGAAACTGATAACATTGACAAAAATATAATAATTTGATATATTTGCATGTCTTTATCACGGAGGTAAGGCATGGCGGAAAAAACATTCTTCCTCTCTCGCGGCATCGCGGCGGAACGGCTACATCGAGTGGCCGAGTTCACGTCGTGGGGAGGATTTCCGGAGGACATCACTCCGGAAGAAATGGGAGAAGCAGTCTCCCGAGCGCTCATCAACTGCCCAATCGGAGAAACTCTTGCTGAGAAATTCGACGCGTTCTGCATCGGATTCTGGCGAGGCCGACGCCGAAAGTAGCAGACTCTCTCACATAAACGCGAAACTCCCGGTCGATCTCATCGACTGGGAGTTTCTATTTTATCAAAATTTTTCTTTTTACAAACCAAACAACCTTTGCGCGTTTTCATCTGTTATTTTTTCAACTTCTTCCAATTTCAATCCTTTGATCTCCGCTATTTTTCTCGCGATATATTTCACAAAAGCCGGCTCATTCCTCTTTCCGCGTAACGGAACGGGCGTCAAATACGGACAATCCGTTTCCAACAGAATTTTTTCATCCGGCGTTTCCCGCAAAATTTTTTCCACTTTTCCTGTTTTATCAAAAGTAATAATTCCGTTGAAACTGATATAAAATCCCAAATCGGTAAAAGATTTCACCAGCTCAACCGCTCCGCCGTAGCAGTGCATGATTCCGCGCTTTTTCGGCAGATCGTTTTTCAATTCCGCTAAAATTTGTTTGTACGCTTCATCGGCATTCTCTTTTGTTCCTCTGCAATGAACAATCAGCGGAAGATTTGATTCATTGGCCAACCGAATTTGATCATGAAAAACTTTTTTTTGCTTTTCAATCGCCGCTTCCCTGTCAACATTTTCCGGAATATGATAAAAATCCAATCCGGCTTCGCCGATCGCCACCACTTTTTTATTTTTCGTCAATTCAAAATATTTTTCAAAATCAAATTCTTCTTTGCGCGTGGAAAAAGTCTCGCCTTCTTCCACAATGTCCGTCTCTTCCAAATGAACCGGATGAAGTCCGATTGCAGCATAAACATTTTCAAATTGTTCCGCCAGTTCCACCGCACGCCGGCTGGTGGAATATTGCGAACCGACATTAACCATTGAAATGTTTTTTACTTGCGCTCTTTTTATAACTTCGGAAAAATCATCCTTAAATGCGTTGAAATTAACATGCGCGTGCGTGTCAAACATATTTGTATGAAATTTTATTTTCGCAAAAACAATGCCTCTCCTTTTTCAATCGTTTGGCCGGATTTCAATCCGCCGACAACTTTCGCTTTTTCATAATCAATATTTTCCTCGCCCAGCCGCCGCAATATTTCTTTTCCGGTTTCCGGCAAAATCGGCAAAACAAAATACGCCAAATGCCGAACAACTTCCAGCGAATTGTACAAAACTTGTTCCAATTCATCTTGCTTATTTTCTTTTGCCAGTGTCCACGGCTTTTTTTCGGCAACATAACCGTCGCACCAAGCTATAACATTCCAAATCTCTTTCAAATTTTCAAAAATTTTATAATCAGCATAATTCTTATCCAGAGTTTCCCGAATTTTTTTCAAATCAATCACGGCGTTAAATTCTTTTTCCGGAACTTTTCCCTCGCAATATTTTTCCACCATCGCCAAAACTCGGCTAACCAAATTTCCCAAGCCGTTCGCCAAATCAGCATTGAATTTCACTTTAAATTCCTCGGCTCTGACATCGCCATCCTGTCCGAACGCGAATTGAGAAATTATCAAATATCGCGCCGCGTCAACTCCGAATTCATTTACCAAATCATTTGAATCAATCACATTGCCGATCGTTTTGCTCATCTTCTTTCCGTCAATCGTGAAATATCCGTGCACAAAAAAATCCTTTGGCAATTCGATTCCCGCGGCAATGAGGATTGCCGGCCAGATAATGCAATGAAATTTTAAAATATCTTTTCCCAGCAATTGAATATTCGCCGGCCAAAATTTCTTGAAATTTTCTCCATCCGGAAAACCAAGCGCTGAAATATAATTTATCAGAGCGTCGACCCATACATAAATCGTTTGCGTGTCATCAAACGGCAATGTTATTCCCCACTTCACCTGCTCTCGGCTGATCGCGATATTTTCCAATCCTTGATCAATAAATCCCAGCACTTCCCTCTTTCTCTCGTCAGGCAAAACGCGAATTTCATCATTTTCAATTTTCTCACGAATCATTTCCGCAAAATCGGACAAACGAAAATACCAATTTTCTTCCTTAAAATATTCAGGCTCAATATTGTGATCAGGACATTTCCCATCAATCAAATCTTCCGGTTTTTTGTAAGACTCGCAACCCACGCAATACAATCCTTCATAAATATCCTTGTAAACAAAATCATTTCCTTTCGGCGTTTTCGAGTCTTTCAACTTCAGTAAAATTTCATTCACAACTTTTTCATGGCGCGATTCCGTGGTTCTGATAAAATCATTATTCGAAATATTCAAATTTTCCCAAGCGGTTCTGAATTGCGCCGACACTTCATCAACGAATTCCTGCGGAGTTTTCCCCGCTTTTCCCGCCGCTTGCCCGACTTTTGCTCCATGTTCATCGGTTCCGGTCAGAAAAAAAACATTTTCATTTCCCAATTTCAAACGATAATAACGCGCCAAAACATCGGCGACGATTGTGGTGTACGCGTGTCCGATATGCGGCACGCTGTTCACATAATAAATCGGAGTTGTGATGTAAAATTTATTCATAATTATTTTTTAATGATTCAAATCCTTTTTTAATCATTTCTTTCGCTTTCGGCCAAACGAATGAATAATCATCCAAATCTTCAACGGAAATCCATTTATATTGCAAATGTTCAGCGCTTAATTTTATCTCATCATTATCATTGCGGATAAAATTTAAAATCGCGCAGATCGGCGCATGCTTGTTTGCCGTGTACCAAATATCATAACCGATGACATTAAACCTTTCAAATTTTTCAAAACCGATCTCTTCTCGCAATTCTCGAGCAAATGCGGCTTCTCCAAGTTCATTTCTGTCCACTCTGCCTCCGGGCAAAAGCCAGAATCCCGGCTTAGCCGCGTCTTCCAAAATCAAACATTTGTTGTTTCTGATCAGTAATGCAACCTGAGAAATTTGAAATCTTTCGAAATTATCATTCATATTTTAATTCAAAATTATTTTTTCTCCACAATAACCACAAATTCTCCTTTTGGTTTTACCTGTTTCAAAATTTCCTCCACGCTCCCGCGATAAACGGTTTCAAACTTTTTTGTCATTTCTCTCGCGACAACAACTTTTCTCTCAGGCTCCAAATAATTTTTCATTTCTTCCAATGTTCTCAATATTCTGTGAGGCGATTCGTAAAACGCGACCGTGTATTGCGAATTTTTTATTGCTTCAAAAATTTTACCTTTGCCTTTGTGAGGCATGAAACCGAGAAATACAAATTTGTCAGTGGGAAATCCGGCGATGCTCAACGCGGAGATGACAGCTGAAGCGCCGGGAATCGGAAAAACATTTTTGCCCAGTTCAATCGCCTTTGCCACGAGCTTGTTTCCCGGATCGGAAATTCCCGGAGTTCCTGCATCTGAAATGTAAGCGATATTTTTGTATTCATTCAACATTCGCAAAATTTTTTCATCTGATGAATGCTGATGCAGGCTGATCATTTTTTTTTCAATTTGATAATGATCAAGCAATTTTTTCGACTGCCGGGTATCCTCGCACAGGACAACATCAACGCTTTTCAAAACATTAATCGCCCTAAAAGTAATGTCTTCCAGATTTCCGATCGGCGTGGCTACCAAATATAAATTTTCATTATTCATAAATTTATCAATTATCAACTAAAAGTATATCAACAAATCATGATCATTGCCAATGGCTTGACAAACGAATTAGTATAGATTATATTTTACTTACATCCGTTGGGGGTCGCATCTCCCCCCGGCAGACTCTCTTCTCTTAGCCCTAGAACGACCACGGTCGGATCTAGGGCACTTTTTTTTGAGGGAAAGGCGCTGTTTGCAATTCATTGACTTGTAATTACAAAATAAATCAACACAAACTCACTACTGATTGACAACCTTGTTAATTTACTATATATTTGAATCACGCTTCTCCAGCGGGGTCATCGCCTCAGAACGACAACTGTCGTATCTGAGGCACTTTTTTTAAAACTATATTTCCTTTGATGAGATCTTGTTATTGACAAATTAAAGAATAAATGATATCATATAGTTGAGCCTGCAATTCTCGCGGTAACTGCAGAAAAGGAGGAAAGGTCATGAGACTCATAGCTCCCGGCTCATCAACATCGCGCTGTCCAAAAGGATGGCGCGTTTTTTTTATTTTTTTCCAATTTAAAATCTGAATATTTTATTAAATTTTGCATCAATTCTTTTGATAGAATGTATTAGCTAAATTTAGACAATTATTTCTTAAATTCAACGACACCCCTTGTTATGCTAGTTGACAATATTTTAATAATATGCTATAATAATCTTTCACAAGCATTCACGCCGTCAGCATAAGCCGGCGGCGAAAGGAGAATGTGATGGCAGAGGAGGGTCAGAGGAAGCGGACAGGCTGACAGTCGCCTGTAGCGTGGATGAAATGAAGACTGTCCGGCGTATCATGCGCGAGGATTGAGCTGACCGGGGGTGGGAAAGGGAAACCGAGTACCATGATCTAGTCAGTCAGCGGAGAGATCCGTGAATCGATCCTCCCCTGCGAGTGGGAACATTCGCAGGACGCCGAAGGCCAACGGCCAAAAAAAGCATGAAAGAACCTGAAGCGCGGACCAGTTGACCGCGCCGGCATTCGCAGGCAGTACACTTGCGAATTGTCGTGCAATCCAGGAAATGCTTGAGCGCTGGCTCTCAACAGGAGTCGCCGTACCTGGATTTCAGTACATTTCAAAAAACCCCAAAAAAAAAGGAGGGCGAGCATGCGCTTCGCGCCATGCTACAACTTCTACTAAGGTGGGAAACCGGGCGCGGACCGTATTCGGTCTGGGCTAAGGCGACGGACAAGGGTTCTGACAGGACTGATGCCCGCGCTCGGTTCCATCACCGCCCAACGAGACGCCGATCTGCAGTAGCAGGCTGGCGTCTTTTCTTTTTAAAAAACTTTTTTATTGCTATAATATGCTTGAATTCGCAACACTATGACTTCAACTCGCAATAAAACGATTTTTGTAGAAAAAAATGATGCAAAGCACTTCCCTATTTTTCGTTTGCCAGCGATTACAGAAAAACAAAACAATGATTTCTTCAATAAAATTTATTTCGGCGACAGTATCGTTGAAATTAAAAAACTTCCAACTGATTCCGTTGATTTGATTGTGACTGATCCTCCGTACACGATTCGAAGAAATTTCGGTAGCGGAACAATTTCAACAAACGAAAAAAAATTTGCCGACTGGTGCGAACGCTGGATTTCGGATTGCGCGAGAATTTTAAAACAAAACGGTTCCATCTACATTTGCATCAATTGGGAAGCTTCTTCAATAATTGAATCAATTCTAAAAAAACATTTCATTATTCAAAATAGAATCACCTGGAAGCGCGACAAAGGACGCGGCGCGAAAAAAAATTGGAAAAACAACTTGGAAGACATCTGGTTCGCGACAAAGTCGGATGATTACACTTTCAATTTAAATTCAGTGAAAATAAAAAAAACGGTTATTGCTCCGTATGTTGACAAATCGGGAAAACCGAAAGATTGGATTGAAAAAAACGGCGAAAAATTCCGCTACACCCACCCGTCAAACATTTGGACCGATCTGGTGGTTCCATTCTGGTCAATGCCGGAAAACACGGAACATCCGACGCAAAAACCGGAAAAACTGATTGAAAGAATAATTCTGGCAAGTTCCAATGAAAACGATTTGGTATTTGATCCGTTCATGGGATCGGGAACAACAGCGGTTGTCGCGAAAAAACTAAAACGAAATTATCTCGGATTTGAAATCGAAAAAAAATTCTATATTCTGGCGCAAAAACGATTATCATTAACAAAATAATTATGAAACTCCTAATCGCAACGCACAATCAAGGAAAAATAAAAGAATTTTCAGAACTTTTGAAACCGTATAATACTGAATGCGTAAATTTGTCGGACTTGAATATTCACGAAAATGTCGAAGAAACGGGAAATACATTTGCGCAAAACGCGTTGATCAAGGCAAAAACTTATTGCAACCTCGCGAACATGCCAACGCTCGCCGATGACGGCGGAATAATGATCGACGCGCTGAACGGCGAACCGGGAGTGAAGAGCCGGCGCTGGAAAGGATATGAAATGAGCGATGAAGAAATGGTTGATTACACTTTGGAACGCTTAAACGGAATTCCGACTGAAAAACGCACAGCGCACTTGGTTGTAAATCTGGCGTTAATATTTCCCGACGGTCGTGAATATTCCAGCGAAGCGGCGATTGACGGCGTAATCGCCGACAAACAGCTTATTCCGATAATCAAAGGCTATCCGTTCCGTTCGATTTTCATTGTTTCGGGGATAAACAAAGTTTACGGAGAATTAACCGAAGAAGAACATCGTCAATACGCGCAACGAGTCAAAGCGCTAAAAAACTTACTTACCCATTTACAATAAAAATCCGCGCCTTTACGGCGCGTTTTTTATTTTATTCACTTTGTCGTAAACTTCTTTTCCGGTTTCATAAATTTCTTTTGCTTTGTCAATATCGCTCTGAACTTCATTCACGGATTTTTCCGCTTCATCGTACAAAGTCTGACCCTGCTCCAAACTTTTTTCCAATTCCGCTTTTGCCGGCGGCAAATTTTGTTCAAGCAAATTCTTCTTTTCCAGAAAATCATTGTAAACATCATCCTTGATATTTATCACAAAATAATAAATGACCGCAACGGAAAAAATAAATATAAAAAAAACAAACAGACAGCAATAAGTCTGAGCTTTTGATTTTTGCTTTTCTTTCCTTTCAGATCTCTCGTCAGCTGATGATTCGACTTTCGCGCGCTTTTCCAGCAAATACCGCTCATTCTCAGCCGCGTATTCAAACTCATGCTCGCTCTGTCGATTTGTATGTTCCATATTTTTGCAAATTTAGCTTCTTTTGTAATATTCAAACAAAACGAGCCATTGACAAAAAGCAAATTTTCATCTATATTATACCAAACATCAGTTCATTGAATTCACACGGAGGAAGAAAATGGGCAAAAGCGAAAAGCGAAGATATCCCGCGATTTCCGCGTGCATGCGAGTGCTTAAAAAACATGTCAGCCTTTTCAACATGGAGGCGACAAATTCACCTGCCAAACAACTCAGCTTCGAATGCGTTGCTTCGGCTCTTACACTTTTCGCAATGATCCGAGTTGATTCCGCAAATCGAGATGCAGTTAATGATTTCATTGACAACACTTACACTCGAGTACGGCGGTGGGACACTGAAGGAGTATTGTTGAAAATAATTATGCAAACGAGAGAACCGGAGTTTCTCGGCGAGACGCCGTTCAACGCGTGCATGGATCTGATTAGCGAGTTGACAAACCATATTTCAAGTCATGACGGCAAGAATATTGATGCAAAACTTGCATTCTTATTCCCATTGCAATATTGGCTGACGCTGGCTGAACTTTCCGAAGAAGAAAAAAGAAAAGGCGCGTTCGCCGTTCGAGTGGCGATCGATACGGCTGAAGCCAAGAATTCCAGCTGGAAAGAATTTTATAACGATCGACAAGAAATCGTCAACAACATTATGGGTTGACGAAAAGGACTCCCAGTCAAGAATGCGGAGTCCTATTTTTTTAGCTGATATTTCTAATGCTGATATCATACAAAATTTCTTCCGCTTTTCTCAAATTATTTTTCGACTGATCAAACTTTGTGCGCAAATATCCGATGAAATTGTATTGCATCAATTCATGAATGATATTGTGAACCGCCTCATTGGCTTTTTTCACTTTTTCAATTTCTTTTTTCGTCGTCCAAATAACCATCATTCTGATAATTTCTCCGGTCGTATCCGACAATCCTCCGATATATTCATCAGCTTCAATATTAAAATCTTTTATCTCATCCAAATCTCTTTCCAAATAAAAATCCAAAAACAATTTCGCTTCGACAAATTCTTCAACCGCGGCTTTCCAAGAGCCTTCCATTCTCAAACGAAAATTATCGCCATATCGTTCATCCAAACTTTTCAAAACCTTTCGAGCGGATTCCAATTTTTCTTGCGCTTCATTTTCATTTTCCCTCTGAATCGAAAATATCGCCTGCTTCGACGCCTGAAGCGCGTCGGAACTTTCTTTGATTATCAAAAATCGAGACGCATCAAAATCTTTTTGTTTTTCAAAAACCGTTTTCCAGAATTCATTGTTCAACATAGTTATTTATGATTATTTAATTAGTAATACTTGCGAGCATTCCGCAAATGTTCGTCATAAGTTCGGCTGAAAATTATTTCATTTTCCGGAGTTGTCAAAAAATACAAATAATCGGTGTCAGCCGGATAAATCACCGCTCGTATCGCTTCAATGCTCGGATTGCAAATCGGTCCGGGCGGCAAACCGTAATATTTGTAAGTATTGTACGGATTATCTATTTTCGTGTCATCCAGACTCGGACGCGTTGTTCCTTTTTTTGTAATGTAATTCACGGTCGCGTCCGATTGCAACGGAATTCCTTTGTCAATTCTGTCCCAAAAAACTTGCGCCACCACCCGCCTGTTTTCATAACCAAACATTTCCTTTTCCACAATGCTGGCCAAGGTCACCACTTTGAAAATCGATTTTTTTTGCTTTTTAATTTCCGCTCGCATTTCATCAGTCAATTTATTGTCAAAATTGAACAGCATTTTCTCGACAATCGCATCGAGCGAAGTCTGCTTGAAAACGCGATAAGTGTCAGGATACAAATATCCTTCCAAACTCGCATCCTTTGCCCGATCGAACAAAAAATCCCAATCTTCCGAAGAATAATCCTTACCGTATTTCACCAATTCATTTCTTTCAATCAGATTTCCCTCGGCTAAATATTCATCAATATCATCCACCGACCAGCCTTCAATAATTTTTATTTCCGTTTCTTTCGTCCGCTGTCCTGTCATGAATTTTTCCAATAATTGTTTCACGCTCAAATCGGTTCGAAGATCATACTCGCCATCCACAAATCTTGTTTCATATCCCATTTTCCAAACATACAATTTGAACCAAAAAGGCTGTTCCAAAAAACCTTCGTCAACCAAATTCCGAGTAATTGTTTCAACGCCCTGTCCCTTTTCGATTATAAAAGTCTTGTCGCCGTATTGATTTGAATTTACCGCATTTATTTCATGAAAATATAAAAACAATCCGGCAATTCCCGCCAAAATGATTAAAGAAAATAAAATTTTTATTTTTCGCATAATGATTTATTTTGTAATTTCTTTTTAAATATTTTTGTAAAAATTAACGGAGAGACAGTCAACATAATCACAAAGACGATGAAAATCGCAAACACGCTCATCATGTTTCTCAAAAGTTCATAGGATTTCCCAAACACAAATCCGATCAAAAGATAAAACATCGCCCAAATAATAATTCCCAAAATATCGTAAAAAATAAATTTTCTTTCTTTTTCACCGGCAGCTCCCATATAAAACGGAACAAAGGCTCTGGTCGGTCCGATAAATCTGCCGATTACAATGCTGAGTCCGCCGCGGTTCAGGAGAAAATCTCCGGCTTCCGGCAAATACAAAAATCTGAATAATTTTTTTTTGCCGATTTTCAAATCCAATCCCTTGTATCTGCCCATATAATAACTCAGAATATCCGCCACGCCCGCGCCCAGAACTGCCATGGCAAAAGAAACAAAAATATTGAACTGACCGGTATAGCAAAAAAATCCGAACATAACGATTATTACGGTTCCCGGGAAAATCGATCCCACAAAAGCCAACGCTTCCAAAAACGCGCACAAAAAAATTATAAAGTATCCGAAATTCGGAAAAATTCCAAGCCAATTTTGAATTTTAAATAATATTTCTTCCATCTTTATTACAAATAATCGTGTTTGTTATCGGTTTTCATTTTTTCCAGCAATTTCTTTATTTCCTGCGCTTTTGTTTTCGGACAAATGAGCAGAGCATCGTCGCTGTCCACTATCACCAAGTCATCAATTCCAAGCGTGGCGACAATTTTATTTTTCTTGCCGTAAATAATGCAACCCGAAGTGTCTTCTCCCGCCCAATCCGCGAAAATCAAATTTCCGGAATTGTCTGTTCTCGCCTTTTGCGCGTCATACAAAACATCAAACGCTCCCAAATCGCTCCAGCCGAAATCTCCTCTGACAATCAGAACTTCTTTCGGATCTATTTTTTCCGTAATGGCGTAATCAAATGAAATTTTTTCCATTTGAGAAAAAGCCTTTTCCACGGTTTCCGCGCTTCCGTTCGCCAATGCGCCGGAAATTTTATTCAACAATTCATAATGCGCCGGACTGTATTGTCTGAAAGCCTGCAAAATTTTTCGCGGCGTCCACATATAATAACTCGCGTGCCAAAGATAATTTCCATTTTCCAAATACGCTTTCGCGGTTTCAAAATCAGGCTTTTCCGTATGGCCGAGAAATTCATAAATAGCGATACTATCAACGGTTTCCAATTTTTTTCCGATCCGCGTATAGCCGAGAACCGTGCTGGCGAATGTCGGCCAGATCGCAATGTCCACCATTTTTCCGGTTTGCCGAATCATTTTATCAGCCAGATTGATTATTTTCAAAAATTTTTCTTTTTCCGCGATAAAATGATCGGACGGAATGTACGCGATCGGTTCATCGGGAAATGAATTGAACAAATATGCAGCCGCAAATCCCATTGCCGGCGCAGTGTCTCTTTTTTCCGGCTCGATTATAAAATTATTCTCGGGAATTTCCGGCGCCAGCGCTCTGGCTGTGGCAAGCAAATCTTTATTCAAAGAAACATAAATATCATTAACCGAAAAATCACGCAAAAATCGATCAACCGTTTGCTCGAACATTGTCCTTTCTCCGATGATGCGGGAAAATTGCTTCGGCTGTTTTTCCCTGCTCAACGGCCAGAGCCTGCTCCCGCCGCCGCCGGCCAGAATTACTATTTTCATAATTTTAATATTTTCAAAACGCTATCTTGCTAAAAACATTCCGATTGCCAAAAACATCGCCAGACAAATTCGATACCAAGCGAAAATTTTCAACGAATGATTTTGCAAATATTTCAATAAATGTTTTACCACAAAAAAACCGAGAACAAAAGAGGACGAAAAACCGATCAAGAAAAACGCAATATCCTGCGACGATAAATAATCAAAATTTATTTTTACGATTTTGAACAACGCGGCTCCGAAAATTATCGGAATTCCCATCAAAAAAGAAAACCGCGCCGCCTCGCTCCTCTTCAATTTCAAACTCATGCCTGCTACAATGGTAATGCCGGATCGAGACACGCCGGGAATGAGCGCCAGAGCTTGCGCAATTCCGATATAAACAGATTTCCATCCGCTCAGTCCGGAAAAATCGCGAGTCTTTTCGAAAAATTTCTCGGCAATGAAAAATAAAATCGCGCCCAACAGCAGAGTAATTATTATTATCTCGGTTGAACGCACATACTTTTCTATTATCGATTCAAAAATAACGCCCGCGCATCCGGCCGGAATCGTAGCGTAAAAAATATTCAGCGCGACTTTCAAATCGCTCTGAACAATGGATTTTCCCGGGATAAAAATTTTAATTACAGCCCAAAAATATTTTTTCAACTCTTCGCGAAAATAAATCACCAGCGCGCACGCTGTTCCCAGATGAAGAGCCAGATCAAACGCGACATTTTGCTCTAAATTGAAATTTAATATATTATGAAGAATAACCAAATGTCCGGAGCTGGAAATCGGCAAAAATTCGGTAATCGCCTGGACAATTCCCAGAATCAACGCGTATATATAAACCATAATTTATTTGTATGATTATTGAATATCAATTTATCGTCCTGCCGCTCATCGCGGTTATTTGCGCCCAATTATTAAAACTCGCAATCAATGGAATTCGCGGAAAATTTTCCTGGAAAGATCTAGTTTCATACGGAGGAATGCCCTCATCCCACACCGCTTTTGTTACCGCTCTCGCCGCCATTGTCGGATATTTTGAAGGGTGGAATTCTCCAATTTTCGCGATCGCCTTTATTTTCGGCATCATCGTCGTCAGAGATGCCGGCGGATACAGGCGGATGATGGGAAAACAAGCGAAAACTCTCAACTCAATAATACAGCAAATCCCGGCCGAATTGAGCTGTCAATTTCCGCATCTGGATGAACGGATCGGACACACTCCCAAACAATTATTTTTCGGCTCGCTCATCGGACTACTAACAATTGTAATATACATTTTAATAATTTCCTAAAATCATTTCTGGCAGACCGGACAAAAGCAGGAACTGCGTCCGCCAAGTTTTATTCTTTTTATAATGCTTGTGCATTTTTTGCACTTCATTCCTTCTCTGCCGTAAACTTTCAGCAACTTTTGAAAATTTCCGGTTTGTCCGCCGACTCGGACATAAGTATCAACAGAAGTGCCGCCATGGCCAATGGCTGATTTCAGCACTTCTTTTATTTTTTTAAATAACTTTTTTCTTTCAGCAATTGAAATGTCGCGGATCAATCTGAAAGGAAGAATGCCGGAAGCAAAACAAATTTCATCAGCGTAAATATTTCCAATACCGGAAATCAACTTCTGATTCATCAAAAAAATTTTAATTTTATTATTCGGCCGTTTGTCCATAATTGAATTGAAATGCGCGAAATCAAATTCTTTTTCCAGCGGATCCATTCCGTATTTTTCCAATTCTTTGTCCAATCCCTTCCTGTCCGTTAATTTCATAAATCCGAATTTGCGCAAATCATTGAAATATAAATTCGTTCCATCGCTGAATTTCAAAATCGCGCGCGTAAATTTGTTCGGAACCTCGGTAGCGCCGACAATTTCATGTCCGCCGGAAACAATCTGTCCTCTCTTCGGTTCAAAAACCAATTGTCCGGTCATTTTCAAATGAATCAACAAAAAAAGCTCTTGATCAAAAGTAATAATCAAAAGTTTTGCTTTTCTATCCACTTTTTCAATTGTCAATGCTTTTAATTTTCTTTTTATCGAAGCTGAAGGAAAAACATTTTTCTTGAATCCCTGATCGAGCCAAACTTCTTTTATTTTCTTTCCGATTATCCGCTCCTTCAAATCGTTTTTCACTGTCTCCACTTCCGGTAATTCGGGCATAGTTTTATTTGTTGAATATTATTTTAATTCAATGAAACGTTTGCGCGAATAAACGACCCCGCAGCAAGCTGTCGGGGTATTAACGAAACAACGACATCTGCTCAGTGTATAATTGCTTATAATTTTTCAAACCCTGATTCTTTATATAATTACTTATACTATTCTCATTCCCCCGTTGCCCTGCCGTATTTACAAAATATCCATCAGACCAAAATTCTCCACCCCACAATTATTTCTTTACCTCAGGACAACTCTTAAATATCTCTCTCGCTGTTATACTTTTTATTGTTTGTACTATCTTTTTAGCACTATACATCGGCACAGACTGCACGAGAAAATGAACATGATTCTTGTCCGTACCAATTTCCATAAATCTTATCTCATATCTCTTGCTTATCTCTAAACAGACTTTCTTTAACTCCGCATCCACTTCTTCCGACTCGAAAACTGAACTCCTGTATTTTGCCGGACATACAAAATGATATAACAGAACCGACACATTATGAATTTTATGTAGATATTCGCTCATCCCTCCATTGTACCACTTACGCAGCAAGCTGCGGGGAATTTACCCCAAAGCGATTAAATACAATTATTTAACATTCACAAATCATTGCATCAAATCAACGGCCGGCCGGTCATGTCTTCGGGAATTTCAATATTCATCAAACGGAGAATCGTCGGCGCGATGTCCGACAAAAGAGCTGCCGGATGGATCAAGCTGAGATCATTTCCCACATCCAGCACATCGCTGATCGTCTTTCCCTCGAATTCATGGCCGACGAACAAGCATGGCACAGGATTGGTGCTGTGTTCTTTGTCCATCTCGCTGGTTTGAAGATTGATCAATTCTTCCGCGTTGCCATGATCAGCCACGATTACGGCCTTTCCATTCTTGGACAAAACCAAATCAACCACCTCGCCCAGCCATTTGTCCACCTGCTCCACCGCTCGCATGGTCGCATTTATATCTCCAGTATGTCCGACCATATCGGGATTGGCGAAATTAACAACAATAAAATCATGTTTGTCTTTTATGATTTCTTTTATCAATGCATCCGCCACTTTTCCGCCTGACATTTCCGGCGCTTCAGCATAAGACGCCACCTTGGGTGAAGGAATGACAATTCTCTCCTCTCCTTCGAACGGATCTTCCACTCCGCCGCTGAAGAAAAAAGTGACGTGCGCGTATTTTTCCGTTTCCGCAATATGCAACTGGCGATATCCTTTTTCGCTTATTATTTTCGGCAATGATGTTTTAATCATTTCCTTTTCAAAAACAACCTGCACCGGCAAGCCTGCTTCATATTCGGTCATTGTCGCAAAAAACAAATTATTTATTTTTGCTCCGCGATTGAACTTTTCAAACGAATCATCCATGAAAGCGTGCGTCAATTGCCGAGCGCGATCAGCGCGAAAATTGAAAAATATCACCGCATCATTATCTTGAATCACCGCTTTTGGCTTTCCTTCCTGCCCTATCACAAGCGGAACAAATTCTTCATCATATACTTTTTCTTTGTACGACTTTTCAATGGCGGCGATCGGATCTTTTGAATATTCTTCGCTTCTCCCCTCAGTCAAAACGCGATAAGTTTTTTCCACGCGCTCCCAGCGATTGTCCCGATCCATGGCATACAATCGTCCATGCAAAGATGCAATTTCTCCAACGCCTATCTCTTTTATTTTCTGTTCCAATTCTTCAACAAATCCTTTTCCGCTGTTGTAAATCGTATCGCGTCCGTCGAGAAATGCGTGCAGATAAACGTCTTTCATTTTATTTCTGGCGGCGAATTCCAATAAAGCGACGCAATGCCGGCTCATGCCATGAACATTTCCCTCGCCAACCAAACCCATCAAATGAAGCTTTGAACCATTCTGTTTAACATGCGCCACCGCATCTGACAACGCTTTATTTTCAAACAAACTTCCGTCTTCAATCGCTTTGTCAATGCGCGGCAAATTTTGATAAAAAATTTTTCCCGCGCCCAAATTCAAATGTCCGACTTCGGAATTTCCCATTTCGCCCCATGACAATCCGACTGACTGTCCGGAAGAGAGCAAAGTCATTGCCGGATATCCGGCCACATATTTATTGAAATTCGGAGTTTTGGCCAATGTTATTCCATTTCCCTCGGAAGCGGCCGCTATTCCCCATCCATCGAGTATAATTAAAATCACCGGCCCGGAAATATTGTCCATACTTTTTATTTTATTAAATTTTTATTTATCGCTTTTGGGATTTTTCTGAAATTGAATAATTTATAAATCGTCGGCGCAATATCGCAGATGGTTCCTTTGCGCAAACGCACTCCGATCATTTCGGGATTTGCCAGAATAAACGGCACCGGATTTGTCGTATGTTCAGTCCAAATTTCATTGGTTTCCAAATCAATCATTTTTTCCGCGTTGCCATGATCAGCCGTCACTATTGCCATGCCTTTCTTTTTTAATGCCGCTCGAACAATTGCACACATGCAATGATCAACGCATTCAATCGCCTTGATTGCCGCTGACAAATTTCCGGTATGTCCGACCATATCGGGATTCGCGAAATTGATGGCAAGAAAATTATATTTTTCAGAATCAATCAAAGCTAAAACTTTTTTCACGATCTTTTTTACTGACATTTCCGGTTTTTCATCATAACTCTTAATCTTTAAAGACGGAATTCTAATTCTATCCTCGCCGTTCACCGGATCAGCATAACCACCGTTTATGAAATAGGTCATGTGCGCGTATTTTTCCGTTTCCGCGATATAAACCTGTTTTTTGTCCCGCAACAGCATCGGCAATGTATTTTTTATGTCAGCGCCGGGAAAAGCGGTGAGAATGGAATCAAGATCCGGACCGAAATCAGTAAAAGCGCAAAATTTAAAATTTTCCAAAACCTTTTTTCTTCTGAATGCGTTCTTGTTCAGCTTGTTAAATTGCTTTTGCACGAAACATTTTGTCAATTGCCTCGCTCTGTCTGATCTTAAATTGAAAAAAATCATTGCGTCATTATCTTTTACGCGGCTCAATCTTCCATGTTTTTTATCCTTGCATATAATTGTCGGCTGCAAAAATTCATCGGTTGTTTTCTGATTGTAAGCATGCATGATCGCGTCGCGATAACCGGAATAACAAGCTCCTATATTCGAAGTCAGACAATCATATGCCGCTTCCGTGCGCTCCCAATTTTTCGCTCGATCCATGGCGTAAAACCTGCCGACAAGCGAGACCAATTTCGCTTTGCCATCAATGTTTTTGAAAATTTCATCAACAATTTTCAAAGAGGAAAACTGCGGCGCATCGCGCCCATCGGTGAAAAGGTGAAGAAAAATATTTTTCACTTTTTTTTCGTGCGCCAAATTCACCAATTCATAGAGATGCTCAAGCGATGAATGCGGACTGTCGCCCCGAGATACCAACCCCATCAGATGCAAATCCGAATTGTTTTTTTTCACATACTCGATCGTTTCGAGCAAAGCCAAATTTTTTCTAAACAAACCGTCCTTGATTGATTTTGAAATCCGATAAGAGTCTTGCTCAATTCTGCGCCCGGCTCCGATAATCATGTGCCCAGCTTCGGAATTTCCCACTTGATCATCCGGCAGTCCGACAAAATTTCCGTGCGATTTCAATAGGGTGTGAGGAAATTTGTCCCACAATTTATCAAAATGCGGCTTTCTCGCCAATTCGATGGCATTGCCTCTGTTCTTCGGCGCAATTCCCCAGCCATCCAATATTAATAATATAATCGGTTTTGCTGAACGCATAATAAATTATTTTAATTCCAATTCAATCTCCATCAAACGATTGTACTTGCCCACTCGCTCCGAACGGGACAATGAACCGGTTTTTATGAAATCCGAATTTACCGCCACCGCCAAATCCGCGATAAATGTGTCGCAAGTTTCGCCCGACCGATGAGATACGCTGACTTTATATTTATTTCTTTTTGCCAGATAAATCGCCTCAATCGTTTCCGACAAACTTCCGATCTGATTCAGTTTTATGAGAATGGCATTGGCAACTTTCATTTCAATTCCTTTTTCAAGGCGCTCTACATTTGTCACAAACAAATCATCGCCAACCAAAGAAACTTTTTTCCTAAATTTTGCCGTCGCTTTTTGCCAGTTAGTCCAATCATCTTCGGCAAACGGATCTTCCAGCGAAATAATCGGATAATTTTTCATCCAATCCGCCAAAGTTTTTATTACTTGTTCCGCGTCAACAACTTTTTTTCCGGTTTTATCGTTGAGCGCGTATTTTCCAGTTTTGTCATTATAATATTCGGAAAGAGCAAGATCAGCCGCGCAAAAAGCGTCGCGTCCCGGTTTGTAGCCGGCCTTTTTGATTGCCGCCACAATAAAATCCAAAGCTTCCTCATTTGATCTCAAATTTGGAGCAAATCCGCCTTCATCGCCAACCAATGTCTGATAACCGGCCTCCTTTAACAATAATTTTAAATTTTGAAAAACCTCAGCTCCGATTCGTACTCGTTTTTCAAAAGTTTTTGCTTTCGGAACGACCATGAATTCCTGAACGGTCAAAGAATTGTCCGCGTGCTTTCCTCCATTTATTATGTTCATCGTCGGAAGCGGAAATCTCCAATTTTTTTCTTTCAATCCGAACGCCTGACGAATATATCTATACAAAGGTTTCTTTGTTGATAAAGCGCCCGCTCTGGCGCAAGCAAGCGAAACAGACAAAATTGCGTTCGCGCCCAAATTGCTTTTGTTTTCAGTGCCGTCAAGCTCAAGCATTGCCTCATCAAGTTTTCTCTGCGCCGTAATATTCTGTCCTTTCAAGGCCGAAGCAATTTTTTTGTTAACATTTGAAACGGCTTTCAACACGCCTTTGCCGAGAAATCTTTTTTTATCATTGTCCCGCAATTCCAATGCTTCATGAATTCCGGTCGAAGCGCCGGATGGGACAGAAGCTTTAGCGGTCATTCCATTTTCCAATTCCACTCGCGCTTCAATCGTGGGCGTGCCGCGTGAATCCAAAATTTCCCTCGCGGTTATTTTTCTGATTTTCATAATTTATTTGGTTAATTTAAATAAACAAACACAATTTTTTGTCTTGCCAATACTATTATATGAAAATTCAGCGCTTCCGTCAAAAAAATCAAAAGGAGGCAGTTTGTCTGCCTCCCCTACCCTCTAACTACAAAATTTCATAAGAAATCGAAACCTGAATATTAATCTCATTTTCTCCCTTTTCTATTGCCGGCGCTACTGATTCAGCCGCTCCGCCGCCCAATCCATAAGCGGTTTTTGCGTAATCATACTGTTGAGGCGCTTCTGATTCATAAAAAGATATGACTCTTCCCAATTTCACATTCAATGACTTTGCCAATTTTTCCGCTTTCACTTGAGCATCTTCTATCGCCTTTGCGCGCGCTTCCTCTTTCAATTGCACCATGTCATCGATTTCAAAACTCAAACTGCCGACAATATTCGCTCCATTTTCCGTTGCCAGTTTCAATATTTCGCTTACTTTATCGGTTTCTCTGATCTTCACTGAAACAGCTTGGCTTACAGTATATCCGACAATATTACTTCTGCCGTCTGACCAATCATATTTGGGATCAACATAATAATATGAAGTTTTAATATCTTTGTCCTCTACTTTTTGCGCTTTGATCGCCTTTAATATGTCATTCATTTTCAAACTATTTTCTTTTTGCGATTCCGCCACCGTCGTCTTTTCCGTTCTGACTCCTATTTCTATTTTTCCGACATCAGGAATGGCTGTCACTTTTCCCTCGCCCGAAATGGAAATCGTATTTTGAATTTCCGCCGGTTTTCCGATATAATCATAAGCTTTCATGATATTTCTGCTTTGCATCAGCAGAAAAAGAGAAAGGCACAACAACATGATCACAAATATAACCATAACTATGCGCTTTCCCGGATGATAATGATACGACGCTGTTTTTTCCTCCATAATTTTAAATGATTATTTTTTATTTTATTTTCTTTATTATAACATTGAATAATAATTTCAAACAACATTCCAGTTATTGCGATTTCAACAATGGCTTCAATCCAGCCAATGTTTTCCCCTGTAAAAATTCAAGCATTGCTCCGCCGCCGGTGGAAATAAAGTCATAATACCTTGACATTTTCGTGGAATGAGCCGCGCGCACAACTTCTCCGCCGCCGATTATTCCCAGAGCTCGGCCGCTGGATCGGGCGGCAATCATTTTTGCGATTGCCATGGTTCCATGGCTGAATTGAGGAACTTCCGCCATTCCCAGTGTTCCGTTCCAGAGAATTGTCTGCGCTTTTTTTATTTTATCGGAAAAAAATTTAATTGTCTCCGGTCCGATGTCGAAAATTTCTTCATTGCTCAAACAAATTTTTTTTGCTCGTACTATCTTTACAATCCTGATATTTTTCTTTGATTTTTTATCCGCGATGACCACATCTTTCGGCAATAATAATTTCCTTGATTTGAGCAAAAGTTTTGCCTTTTTCAAATACTCTTCGTTAAAAATCGATCCTCCGATTTCATATCCTTTCGCGCGAAGCATTGTATTTGACATTGCTCCGCCCAGCAAAACATAGCTGTAGTTTTTCAAAAATAATTTTACAAACGGCAATTTTGTATTGACTTTTATTCCTCCCAATATCGCCACCGCCGGTTTTTTCGGCTTTTGCGCCTTTTCCAAAAATTTGATTTCATTCACAAAATTAAATCCCGCATAGCTCGGCAAATATTTCGTAATGCCAACGATTGAAGCGCATTTCCGGTGGCTGGAGGCAAAAGCTTCGTTCACATAAATATCACCCAATTGCGACAACAATTTGGCGAATTTCAAATCATTCTTTTCTTCTCTCTCGTCAAAACGAATATTTTCAAGAAAAATAATATCAGCGGTTTCACTTTTCAATTTTTCCGCCAATCGGCTGTCAATTTTTTCATCAAAGAATTTCATTTGCGCTTTGCTGTCGCGCAATAAATATTTCAAGCGTTTAAACACCGGCAAAAGGGACAATGCGGCTATTCTTTTTCTCGCCGGGCGTCCAAAATGAGACAACAATACAATTTTATTTTTATTTTTCAACAAATATTCAATTGTCGGCAATGTCTGTTTTATTTTAAAATCATCAGCCACTCCGCCGCTATCCAATGACACATTGTAATCAACTCGCAGGACAATCCGTTTTCTCCTCGGTTTAAGTTCTTTTATATTTCTTATTTTCATACGATATTTTTATTCTCCGGAAATGGAAACCAATTTCCAGCTGTTGCCCGAAACTTTATTTATAATTATTTTCGCTTTTTCCGCCAAAGTTCCCTTGTTTAACATCTGCAAATTGAATTCCAAATTTTCCGGAGTAATATCAGCGCCATGTTCTATGACGCAACCCAGTTCAATTACAATTTCCAAAACAGCGTTCAGCCGGTTTTTTTTCGCTTGTTCGATGATTAAACGTTGGATTTTATCAGCCGCGTGTAGGTCGTGCATTGGACATGTAGCATGTAACATGTAGCATGTAACAAAAATCGAAAAAATATTTATTACAATTCATGAAACAATATTTAGGCGTTATATTTATTTACAATTCATGTTGCAAAACTTGAAACATGAGGCAAAAACGTGCAAAACTTTAATTTCTTATATTTTCAAGCGTTTTCCATAGCATCGCGCCGATTTCATCGCCAAGCGCTTGGATATTTTTGTAGGATTCAATATCGCCTATATAGTTTTCTTCACTTGCAAATTCCAAAAGATAACGACTTTCCTTCAAAGAACCGTACGAAATCTCAAAAAAATTCTTCATTACAAGAGGCTTCCTCCTCGCATAACCTTCAGTATAATTTGCACCGACAGAAATTGCCGCTCTTCTCAATTGACTTGTGAGTCCATACAATTCTTCTTTGGGAAAACTTTTCGTTAATTTGTAAACCCCATGCGAATACAACTTAATTTTCGTATTCAATATACAATGGTAATTTTCATCCATACCAATAATCAACCTTAAAATTTTGTTACATGTTATATGCTACATGTTATATGCTATATGCCCTCAATGCGTCGCGCAACTAATACAAGGATCATAAGCTCGAATCAATGTCTTAATCACAACCTTCTTCTTAACATCGGATAATTTTTTCAATTGAGGAATCAGCTGTTCCAGATCTTGTTCCAAATTTGAAATAAAAATGGTTGTCGGAGAAATAATATTGCAATGCAAAATATTTCCCGCTCGATCAAGTTCGTATTCATGATACAAAATTCCGCGAGGCGCTTCCATGGCGGCAAATCCTTTTCCCGGATTCGGCTCGAAATTTACTTTCAATCTGGAATCAAAACCGCTTTTCTCCCGCATTTTTTGATATTCGGAATATAATGATTCGATTTCTTCCACGCAATGAATAATTTCCACTACCTGCGCGAAAATATTGTAAAAAGAATTATAGCAAGGCAAAATAATTCCCAATTTTTCCCACGATTTTTTCGCGTTTGCATTCAATCCGTCAAAATTATTATTGATTCTGGCGAGCGCGCCGACCATGATCGCTCTTCCATCATGGCGAACCCGCTTCACTCTTTCATACGGCAAAATAATTTCTTCGATTTCCCGCAGGGCTGTTTCAACTTTGACTGTTTGATCATTGTCCGAAAAAAACATGTCGCCGTCATAATAAGCATATTCATTTTTTGTTTTCAAGGAAACATAATTCGTGGGCCGTTGAAATTTCGGCAAACGGCGAGCGCTGATAAAATCAAAAATCTTTATCGCTTTTTGCAAAATTTCTTCTCGTTGTTCCATCAATTTTTCCAATTCAGTGAAATCCGGCTCAACATTGAATCCTCCGATCACGCTATTGATCGGATGAACCGTGCGTCCGCCGATAATCCGACAGATTTCCACCGCCCAATCCCTGACTTGCAAAGCCAGCTCGCTTTGTTTCGGATATTTTTTCAATAAATTCAGATTATTGTTAATTCCGACCAAATCGGGAAAAGACAGAAAAAATGCGTGCAAAGCATGGCTGTGAATCCACTGACCCAGCAACAAAATCTTTCGCAAAACCAAAACTTCTTTTGTCGCGCGCACATTCAACGCCTGCTCCAACGCTTTAATTGCCGTCAAATTGTGAACAATCGGACAAATGCCGCAAATGCGAGAAGTGATAATCGGCGCTTCATAATATTTTCGGCCGAGCAAAATTCCTTCGATCAATCGCGCGCCCTCCTCGGTCTCAATCCTCGCCTGAGCGAAATCGCCGTCAATCAATGCGCCGACAAAACTCAAATGCCCTTCGGTTTTCGCGATATGATTTATTTGAATCGTTTTCATATTTAAATTTAATTCAACAAATCTTTAATTCCAAAAACTTCCAGCACTTTTATTATTTCATGGTCAGTGTGTTTTTTTCTCAATTCTTTTACCAAATTTTCAATCTGCGCGTCTTCCGCCAATCCGCGGCATCCCCAGCAGCCTTGCTTTGATTTCAGACAAACGGCATCGCATCCGGCCTGAGTAATCGGACCCAAGCAAATTTCTCCTTTTTGCAAAACGCATTCATAACCGCGAATTTGACACTCGCGACAAACGGGATTTTGTTCTATGCTCGGACTTTTTCCGATTATCAATCCATGAATAAATTGTAAAAATTCATTTGCATTCACCGGACAGCCCGGTAAAAAATAATCAACTTTCACGATCTTATTTACCGGCAACACATCAAAGTTTTCCACGCCAACATTTCCACTGTAAACATAATTGAATATTTTTTCTTTGTCGCTATACTGTTTCAAATGATAAATTCCGCCGATATGCGCGCAAGAGCCGATGGCAATCAATGTTTTCGCCTGCTTTCTGACTTTTTTCAGCTGTTCAATGTTCTGCTCTGTCAACGGACTTCCCTCGACAAAAGCAATGTCGAATTTTTCCTCCGACATATGAATTCCTTCTTCGAGCAACCGAAACGACTTTATCCTTACTTTTTTGTTCAACGCGAAAAATTTCTCCTTCAAATCCAACAAAGCAAACAAACATCCTTCGCAGGAAGTCAATGAAAAAAATCCGATTTCCATTTTTTTTGTTTTCATTTTTTCGTTTTAATAATTGACGCAATGCTCTGGGTTAACCGCGCCGCGCGTCAACAAGACTCAATTGTTTTTCCAGCAATGATTTCAATTCCTCCGCCCGCTCGGTAATGATAAAATAAGTCGGCTGTTTTCTCACAAAAATTTTCAATCCCCGCCCGCCGCGCGGCACATAGCCGACCGTTTTGTCGCGGCCGAAACGAATTCCATATCCAAAATAATTTGAAAATTTATATTCCCCCAATTCCACTTTTTCTATTTCGGAAAAATTTAATTTTTTTCTGAAACGGCCGAAGCCGAAAATCAGTTTTTCTTCTGTCAGCAGAATATTCAATGTTCTGAACGAAAAAAGCACAATCAAATCAAAAACAAGAATTATCGCTATCACTATTTTGATATTATTATTTATGAAAAGCTGTTTGCCCAGAAACGGAGCGATGATGACAAAAAACAAAATCAAACAAGTAATCGCCAGCGTAATCGTAATGAAATAAAACGTTGAAATCTTTTCGCTATAAATTTCATTCATAATTAATCTCAAAAAATTTAATCAATATTGATATTCCGACAACGTGCGCAAATATTCATAAGAAAATATCGGTCCGTCCTTGCACACATATTTTGTTCCCACAGCGCAATGCTGGCAAATCCCGACACCGCAATGCATTCTTTTTTCCAGCGTCAGATAAATGTCAGCCGGCGCAACTTTCAACTCCAGTAATTTTTTCACAACAGCGGGATACATGGCCGGCGGTCCGCAAACAAAAACCGTTGCGTTTGCCAATAATTTATTTTTTTTCAGTAAATCGGTTATCAGTCCCTTTTGCGCCGCAAAACTTTTTGACAATGTTTCCTCGAGAATCAAATTCAAATCATGTTTCATCTGCGCTTGTTGCATCTTTTTCCGAAAAAGCAAAAGATTTTCATTGCGGCAACCCATTAAAATCTGTATTTTTATATCTTTTCGATTTTTATTATTTTCATAAACAGACACGAGCGGAATGAACCCGCATCCGCCGGCAATCAAAATCAAATTTTTTTCCACCGCCGGATAACCGTTGCCATAAGGACCATGAACAAAAGCAATGTCGCCCGCTTTCAAAGTCAGCAATTTTTTCGTCAGTTCTCCCACTCCTCTTATTGTCAAACAAATAAATTTACCCGCATCCTGCGGAGCGGAAGAAATCGCGATCGGACATTCGCCAAACCCCGGAATTCCTATTTGCACGAATTGTCCAGGAAGAAATTGAAAACGCTTTTGATTTGCCAATTTCAAATGCAAAGTATTGGTTATAGGATTCTCGCGAACAACCTTTATGACCCTCGCTAATTCGTAAGCGTAATTATTTTTCATAAATTACTTTTGTTGATTTTTCGCCAATCTCTGCAAATTGGCTGCAATATTTATTCCCACAGGACAAACATTGAAACAGCGCATACAGCTGACACATCCGTAATATGACAATTCTTCGGGAATTCTGACAAATTTATGATAATACCAAAAATATAATTTCTTTTTCACCTCAGCCAATTCTTTTTTATTTCCGCAAATCTTTGAAAATTCCGGATAAAAACAACTCGTCCATTGCCTTTTTCTCTCAACGCCGTTCAGTTGCGGATCATCTTCCAAATTAAAACAAAAACAAGTCGGGCAAACAACCGAGCATTTTCCGCAAGCCAGACATATTTCCGCCAATTCGTCCCAGAGTTTGTCGTTAAAACTCAGTTCAACAGCTTTTCTATTGGCAATCAGCCGAGGATTCATGCCGGACTCGGGAACCAACCCGGCGAATTCTATATGCTCATAATCCTTGACATTATTTTCCTCCAATAATTTCTGTCCTTTTTCCGATCCGGAAAAAAATATGAAATTCCCATTTTTCTGTTTTTCGATGAAAATATCAAAAATCAAATGTTCCAAAACATTTTCCTCATAATCAGCGTGAAAAATTTTGTATTTGCGAAAATCATCCGGCAGTCCGGCGGTAAATCCGACAACAAACGTATTTTGTCTTCTCCTCTGATAATAAATATCCTTTTCAAAAACATGCTCAAATAAAGTAAACGCCTGCAGATCCAATACATTCATAGCAAGCGCGATTGTTTTTTTTGAAGCAAATGCGGTTTTAAATTTCTTGCCCGCATTTTTCCACAAAATTTCCTCGGGCGGAAGAAAAACCGATTTGAATGAATTTGCCGGCAACTCAGATGTCCAATCAATCTCAGCAAAATTATTTATCGGAGAAACAAAAACTTTCGCCTCTTTTTTCATCGGCGCGTAAACAATATTATCGCTCAGCAAGTTTTCCACAAATTTTTGCAATTCTCCCAGATCCATACAAATAAATTATACCAGAATTTTCAGATATCAGGAAACAACACTGTGCGAAAAACACAAAGTAAGCCCTGTTCGGCTTACTTTTTTGTTTTTCGCTTCAAAATGCTTATTCTGCTATTTTTTCTTAGCCGTTTTTTTCGCTTTTGGCTTGCAACAGCCTGCTTTTGGTTTGCATCCGCATGCCATAAATTTTTTGTTTATTTGTTAATAATTAAATTATAACACATCAGTCTTTCACTTTAAATCCGCCGACCTTTTTCCTCAGTCTTTTCAATTTTAACAAAAATGCCGGCTTGATGGTTAATTCTCCGTAAATATCGTTTATTTTATCCAAAAAAGGAATCAGTTTTTGTTTTTTTCTTTCTTCTCGCCAGAGCGGAATCTGCTGAGAGCTCGGAGATAAATTAGTGAGCCAAAGCCCGATCAAACGAACAGGCTTTTTCAAATTGATTTTTTTTAACAGACATTCCCCTATTTGATAAATTTCAAAACTGTCATTCACATAACGCGGCAATGTTTTTCTCGCGCCGCCATGAGAAAAATCAGCATAGCGCAAATAAAATATTAATGTTTTGGCTGACAATTTTTTTCGGCGAAGTTCTCTGCCCGCTTTTTCGCACAAATGCATGAGCACAGCCAAAATTTCTTCAATTTCCCAAGTATTGCGCGGCAATGTATAAGCTCGGCTCACTGATTTCGGTTCATACTCATTGAGATAAGAAACAACCGGATCAAAATCAATGCCAAAGCTCATGTCATGAAGCCGATGTCCGGCAACATTTCCGAATTCGTTAATTAAATTATGAAGAGGATAATCTTTCAATTTGGAGACCGAATTTATTCCCAAAGCATCCAATCTTTTTTCCAGCTGTCTGCCTATTCCGCAAAAATCCGTTAATTTTATTTTATCTAAAATTTGTTCTTTATTTTTTTCATCAATAATTACCAAACCGTCCGGCTTTTCCAAATCAGATGCCAATTTCGCCAACAACTTATTTCCCGCGATTCCCACGGAACAACTGATCCAATCGCCCAGTTCATTTTTGTATTTCCGCTTAATTTCAAGCGCAATCTCGCGCGCGCCGTTAAAATCCGCGACAAATCCGGTCAAGTCCAAAAATGCTTCATCAATACTGAACACTTGAACTTTATCAGTATACAATTTCAAAATTTCAATAAACTTTCGACTTAAATATTCATATTTGACTCCGTCCGGCTCGACAAATATCAATGTCGGACATAATTTTTTCGCTTCTCTCGGAAGCATGGCTGTTTTGATTCCCCATTTTTTCGCTTCCCGCGAAGAAGCGACAATTACACTGCGAGATCCTTCCTTTCCGGAAACAACAATCGGCTTTCCCCGTAAAAACGGATTTGCCTGCTGTTCAACCGTTGCAAAAAACGAATCCATATCCAAATGCAGAATAATTCTTTTAAGCTGCATAAAACGCTTCTTGCAAAAACCACTGATTGCTTTCCGTGTCAAAACTCAATTTGAAACAACTGCCATCGCTGGTCACTGAATAATGATAGCATTTTTTCCTGCCTTCCCGATCGTAATAAGCCAAATTTACATTATTGATGGAATATTTTTTATTGTTCCACCGAAACGAAAGAGGTAAAACGCGATCGCGCATAAAAGCGACTAATACTTCAACTTGTTGTCCTATTGTTTCATACATATTGATTGAATTGATTGTTATGACTTTTTGATTGATACGAACATGCCGATTGATTTTTGATTCTGCGGATAATAAGTGATAATAAATTTTCCTTTGTTGTTTGTTTTCATATAATTGTTACGAATTAGCTTTTTAGCTTGTAGCTCATTCCCGCCGCGGGCGGGATAAATAGCTTCTTAGCTATTTATAAACCTTTCGAACTATTTGATATTGTGATCCCCTATTAGTGTTCCTTGTTCCTTGCCGTAGGTTGCTGCCACCGCAGCGTGCGGGGCAGGCGAATTATAATTTACTTGGTGTTTGGAATTTCGGATTTAGGAATTAAATTGTGTTCCCCCGCTCTTCGCGAAGGGCGGGGTTCCCTGATTAGTGCTCCTTGCTCCCTGCGAATTGTTACATGCTACATGATTAGTGTTCCCTGCTCCTTGCTGATTGTTCCTTGCAACAACTCACACATTAATCGTCAAATCCTCCCAAAATCCGGTAAATTTTCTTACTATTGATCGAACTTTTCTTTTTGACATAAGATTAATTTTTTTGGCTGAGGAAAGGATTATTTGTCCATGCTTTTGTCACAAACAATTCTTTCCCGCGCCTTTTTATGAATTACTTTTTTTATTTTATTATGCGAACTTGCGAATAATCGCTCTCACCACTCCGCGGATGGCCACATCTTTGCAAAAAATCGGTTTCATTGTCGCATTTGCCGGCTGAAGTCTGATTCTGTTTGTCTCGCGATAAAACTTTTTCAAAGTGGCATAAGCGTTATTCAACAGAGCGACTACCACATCTCCGTTTTTCGGATAATGATTGCGTTCAACAATCACATAGTCTCCGCTCAAAATTCCTTCTTCGATCATTGATTCTCCTTTTACTTTCAAGACATAAGAACTTTCATCGGAAACCAGATCAGCCGGCACAGCCATTGTTTCCTTCTCTTCGATCGCTTCTATCGGTTCGCCCGCTGTAATCAATCCGACAAGCGGCAATTCAATTGTTTTTCCCAGTTTTAAAACTTTGCTGGTAAGTTCGATTCCTCGCGGCACATCAGGATCGCATTTGAGAAATCCTTTACTTTTCAAAAGCTGCAAGTGCTGGTGAACCGTGGCCGGTGAAGATAATCCCATATTCTCAGCAATCTCGCGTTGACTGGGAGCGTAGTCGTAGTCCTTTACGAAGTTGGTGACGAATCGGAGTATTTCGCTTTGGCGTTTGGTTAGTTTAGTCATAAGTGATTATATTAGAATAATTAAGAGATTAAGAGATTGAGAGATTGGAAGATTGAGTTATTGGGAATTATTTTTTTTAGAACTTTTTTTTATTGCAGTTGATTGATGTAATAAACTCGCAATGAAATCATTTAATCCGAGTTGTAAACCTTCATATTCTTGTAAAAAATCCGTTGATTCCGCTATGGATAGATACTGCAAACCGGTTGCAACCGCGAGGTGGCTACTAACTTCTTCTATTTCACCTCGAGCAATGTATAAAACACGAATTTTATCGAGATAGTAATAACGTCCATGACTTTCTGCAATATTTGCGATAATGGAATTCGCCGATCGTCTAATATCTGATATCAATCCAAATCGTTCTTCCTGTGGAAAATTTCGAGTTGCCTCATAAATTTTCATCAACAACTCATATCCTTTTTGCCAAATTCTTAATTATTTATATGAATGCTTCATTCTTTAGAATAGTTAGATAAAATGACAGAAACTGAGAGACTTAGAATCTACGAAATTGAATTTCTGACTTTATCTCTAAATCTCTTATTCTCTCAATCTCTTACTCACTAACGTTCGCTTTCTGTTCGGTTCTAACTTCATTATACCAAACAAAAACCGAACGGCAAATTTAAATGTGGATAACTCAAATTAATTTCCTAAATAACAAAAAATCACCATCTCGCGATGATGATTTTTTGGTAGCCCCACGGGGAATCGAACCCCGGTTACATGGATGAGAACCATGCGTCCTAACCACTAGACGATGAGGCCGTGATTTTCAGGGAGCACTTGTCAGGGAGCACTAATCAGGGAACACTAATCATGGAACACTGCTCATATAACATATAACATGTAGCACAATTAAAATCCTAAATTCTAAATACTAAAGCCTAAATCACCGCTGTGAGCGGGATCCCGCACGCTGCGGGACAAGCTCGAAATCACAAATCACAAAAGATAATTCGCCTGCCCCGCACGCTGCGGTGGTGGCAACTAACTCTTAATCCACTCTCCCGTCTGCCTCACCAACAATTTTTTCGCGTCTTCCGGATTGCGCATCAACGCTTTTACAATGAGTTCCATTCTTGCGCCTTGCGAGCCTTTTACCAAAATCAATTCATTGGACTTTATCAAATTTCGCACGGTTTGTCCAGCCTCGACCGAATCGCGGAATTCAACAATATTGTCGCCGGAAAAACCGTTTTCCATTGCGCCCTGAACTATTTTGTGCCTCATATTTCCCGCGCAAATCAAAAAATCTATTTTCAAATCCGCCACAGATTTTCCCAATTCATAATGCGCTTGTTCTGAAAAAGTTCCCAGTTCCAGCATATCGCCCAAAATCGCCACTTTTCTCCGAGCATCGGAAATATTCAACTTTGCCAAGGTTTCCAACGCGGCTGCCGCCGCTTTTGGCGATGAATTGTAAGTATCATCAATCATCAAACTGTTTTCAATTCCTTCGATCAAATTCATTCTTCCTTTTGGCGCCCGATAATTTTTCAATCCGATGGAAACATCGATCAAATTCATTCCGAGGGAATTTCCCACAGCCGCGGCAATGAGCGCGGAATTAATCTGATGAATGCCGACCACTCCGGGCAGAAAAACCGGCACAGAACTTCGGCCGTCGGAAATTTTAAATTTTATTCCTTGCAAATCCATTGTCACGCCATGATTCGCCAGATCAACCGAATGAATATCCGCTTTTTCCGAATAACCGAAAAAAACAACTTTCGCTTTTGTCTTTTCCGCCATTTTCCGAACCAACAAATCATCATAATTCAAAATCGCGACGCCGTCTTTGTTCAGATGGCTCACAATTTTTTGTTTTTCTCTGGCAACTTTTTCCACTGTTCCGAAAGCTTGCAAATGCGTCGGCCCGATAGTCGTCACCACTCCGATATTGCAAGGCGCAATGTTCACCAAATATTCAATATCTCCGGGCTTATCCGCTCCCATTTCCATGATCAATATTTCCGGATAATTTTTATTTTCTCCGTAAATCAATTTGATCGCTTTTCGAAAAACTTTCATCCAACCAAGAATTGAATTCCCGCCTGACTCAGCGTCGATAACGGTCAGCGGAACGCCGATTTCATTGTTATAATTTTTTTTATTTTCCCGAACATTAAATTTGGTGTTCAACACAGCATAAATCGCCTCCTTGGCCGAAGTCTTGCCAATACTGCCGGTAATGCCGATCACTCGCGGATGATATTTTTTCAAAATCGATTCGGCGCATGACGCCAATATTCTTTCCAATATTTTTTTCATATTATGTAATTTTTTCAATGGTTTAATGAAATTCAGTATATCAGTTTTGCACGGTTTTACAAGATTGACTTATTAGCTTGTAGCTTCTTAGCTTATTAGCCATTTGAACTTTTATCACATGAGACATTCCATGTGATATACTGATCTGCTACTGATTTACTTGATTTAAATTGCCACCGCCGCAGCGTGCGGGGCAGACGAATTATAATTTACTTGGTATTTGAAATTTCGAATTTGTAATTTTTTTTAGTATTTCGTATTTAGGATTTAGGATTTATTAATTGTCACACTGAGCCTGAAAGCCTGTCCCGAGTCGCATCTAGGGGAAGTGTGCTACATGCCAAATCTTCATTGCAAATCCGGCGGCACATCATAATAATCCAACATGAATTTCGCGATTTTGCCGAAAAGCGGCGCAGCTGAAGTTTCGGCGAATTGATCATTTTTCGGCGCGGTTATCTTTACAACCATGACAAAACGAGGATTATTGTACGGCGCGAATCCGACGAGCGTGTGCGCTGTTTTCTCGCTGTAACCGCCTTTCACCGGATCAGCCATTTGCGCGGTTCCGGTCTTGGCCGCTACCATATAGCCCGGAACGCCCGCTTTTGCGCCATGTCCGTTTTTTATCACTGATACCAGCATACTTCCTAGCAGACGCGCGGAATTCGGAGAAATTACCTGTCCAACTATTTTCGGCGAATTCTGTTTTACCACATCTCCATTTTCATCGAGAATCGAATCGATCACATACGGTTCCATCAATTTCCCTTCATTGGCAATGGCGCCATACGCTTTTAACAATTGGAGCGCTGTGGTTGTCAGTCCCTGTCCGAACGAAGCGGTGGCCAAATAAATTTCTCCGCCTCTTTCCAATGAACCGATATTTCCTTCACCTTCACTGCAAAGATCAATACCTGTTTTTGAACCAAAACCGAATGCTTTAACATAACGCCTGAATTCATCAATTCCAATTTTATTGGCGACAAATACGGTTCCCGTATTCAATGATTTTTCCAAAACTTGCGTCATCGTCTGCCAGCCATGAGCTTTGCTGTCCGAATTTTTGATAATATCCTTGCCGATTACAACTTCGCCCGTGTCTTCATATCCGCTGAACGGATCGATTTTTCCGGAATCAAGCGCAGCTGCCATTGTTATCGCTTTGAAAACCGAACCCGGTTCGTAAGTATCTGTTAATGCCAAATTATTAAACACTTGAATATCCTCAACTTCATTGTATTTATTCGGATCAAAATCAGGAGAATTGCACAAAGCAATAATTTTTCCGGTTTGCGGCTCCATGATAATGACCGAACCGTTTTCCGCCAAATGATCTTTCACCGCTTTGTTCAGCTCATCGCAGACAAAATATTGAATGGATTTGTCAATCGTTAAAACCAAATCCTGTCCGTTTTTCGCTTTACTGAAATCCTTGCCCGCGATCGCGATCCAGCGTCCGGAATTATCCATTTCGGAACGCAAAAATCCGGCTTCGCCTGACAATGTTTTGTTGAAACAGCCTTCAATTCCATAATATCCCACGGGCATATTATTTTCCGCTTGTTTTCCCACAAATCCGAGGAGCTGACTGCCATTGTTTTTTTCCGGATAATATCGGGAAATTTCCTTTATCGAGGTAATTCCTTCCAAATTGTATGAATTTATTTTTTCCATTTCTTCATCGGACGCAAGATGTTTCAACGGTTCATACGGATCATTTTCTTTTGCCAATTGAACGCGCCATTTCTCAATCAATTCATCATCTTTCTTTTGTTGCAATTGTTCGGGCGTCAAATTTACATCTGCATTTTCCACTCCTTCATTCTCGCCCGGCGGTTCTTCCTCGCTTTCTTCGATTTCAAACACTTCTTTCAAAACTTCCAAAACAGCATCCGGATCTTTGATGTCTTTCGGAATCGCGTAAAGCAAATTCATGTTTTTATTTGTTGCCAGCGGATAATATTTGCTGTTGCTGACCAAGCTTCCTTTTTTTTCTTGCACAAAAATATTTCCGCGAACAGGATAAAGCTGGCGAAAAATTTCATGCTGATCCGACGCGAGAGTAATATAATAATTGTGCTCCAACACTTGAACCTTGAATAATCGAACAACGATCAAACCAAAAAACAAAATAAAAAAAACAGACAACGCGATCAAGCGATAATCCGCAGTCCCCTGCTTGTTCAGCTTGCAAAAACTGCCGCCCGGATATTTTACCAATTGTTTCTTTTTTATTAAAATCGCCACAATTAAACAAAACTCATTGATTTAATCAGCTTTTATTGTTTTGATTATAGCAAAATTCACTCGAATAATAAAGATTCGACATTTTCGCGCAAACAAAAAACAAGCGGTTTTTCACCGCTTGTTTTTCTTTGATTATTGTTTTTTGAAACTTTCAATCGCCCGCAAAACTTCCAGCGGAACGGCGAAAACAACCGTATTCGATTGATCAGAGCTGATATCATTGATGGATTGCAATGTTCTCAAATGCAAAGCGCCCGGAGATTGATTCAAAATGTCCGCTGCTTTTCCCATATTTTCCGCTGCCATCATCTCGCCTTCAGCCTTGATAATCACCGCTCGGCGTTCGCGCTCAGCCTCTGCCTGCTTGGCGATCGTTCGCTCCATTTCCGGCGGCAAAGAAACATCTTTCAATTCCACATTGTCAACGCGGATTCCCCAATCATCAGTGGCCGCGTCAACGATATTTCTGATTCGTTCGGAAATATTGTCGCGCTGTCCCAGTAAATCATCCAATTCCACCTCGCCCACCACATTTCTCATGGTTGTTTGCGCGAGCTGAGAAACAGCATAAAAGAAATTTTCCACTTCCAAAATCGCTTTCATCGAGTCTGCGACTTTATAATAAATAACCGCGTTCACCGTCACTGCGATATTGTCTTTTGTGATCGCCTTTTGATCGGGAACATCCACCGCTTTGGTGCGCATATCAACTTTTGTCATGCTCTGGAAAATCGGCAGAACAACCCGCCAGCCCGGTTCTTTTATCCGGCTGAATCTTCCCATTGTAAACAACAAGCCGCGTTCAAACTGATTCACCTGGCGCAAGCTGATCATAAAGATGAACAGCGCCGCGAAAAACACATAATAAAACATAAACATTTCTTTAAATAATAAATTTCCGATATTTCAACTCAATTGTGTTCTGATTTCTTTCATCAAATTCAAATAAAATTCCAGATTGTTCAATGTCGCCAACCGCATGGCCGCCGGATCGTTATTGACAAACAAATTGCGCAAATAAGCTCTGGAATAATTTTTCAATTCATCAAATGAACTTTTTTCGTTGATCGGCGTTTGATCTAATTTGAACTTTTCGGAAGTGATATTTATCGTTTGATAAAATTTTTCACTATCTTCCATTTTCCATTCTTCCCTCTTCATGAAATACAAACGGCCGTGTCTGGCTTCTCTCGTCGGGATAACGCAATCAAACATATCGATTCCTCTTTTCACAGCTTCCACAATTTGATGAGGATAACCGACGCCCATCAAATATCGCGGTTTATCTTCCGGCAATTCCGGCGCAACATAATCCAACACTTCATACATTTCCAGTTCACTCTCGCCCACTGAAAGTCCGCCGATCGCATAACCGTCAAAACCTATTTCCTCCAATTCATTCGCGCTTTTCATTCTCAAATCTTTTTCCAATCCGCCCTGAACAATTCCGAACAAAAGCGGTTTATTTCCAATAATATTTTTCTTTTCCAATTCGCTCTCAAATTTTTCCTTGCAACGCTTCGCCCAGCGAGTCGTCATTTCCACTGATTCCAGCAAATATTTCCGTTCAGCCGGCAATTTCACGCATTCATCGAGAACCATCATAATGTCCGAACCGATGGCAAATTGAATGTTAATCGCGTTTTCAGGCGAAAGAAAAAATTCTTTTCCATTGATATGGGAATTGAAAATAACGCCTTCTTCATTAAGCTTTCTGATCTTTGCCAGAGAAAAAACCTGAAATCCGCCGCTATCGGTCAAAATCGGTTTGCGCCAATTCATCAGCCGATGCATTCCGCCGAGCTGAGCGATTTCCTCTTCTCCGGGCCGGAGCATGAGATGATATGTGTTTCCCAGTATCACCGCCGGATCAAGCTTTTTCAGATCTTCAACTGAAATGGCTTTTACATTTCCCTTGGTCGCGATCGGCATAAAGCAAGGCGTTTCCACAAGGCCGTGAGCGGTCTGCAATGTTCCTCTGCGGGCTTTTCCCTTCTTGTTCAACACTTTATACATAATGCATCAAATTGATTAATTCCTTGTCCAACATTATAATATATTTAGCCAAATTTTTCAAGGTTTTGTTTCCAGTTAAAATAAAGGCTATAATACATTACAGGGACAGTCGCCCGCTTGGCAAAGATGGAAAAAAGATGAATCCGGACAATGCTTTTGCGAAGACCTCCGTTAAACAATTCAAGATAGGCGCGCAAAATCTTACGCCAGTAATCTTCTAAAAAAATATGACAATTCCAAGTGAAAAATTTGCAGGAATCAGCACCCAAAACAATGAACCGAAAAAAGATGAAGAATCAAAATCCACCATGAAATCAGCTGAGCCGTTTGCGTATTCAAGATTGATGAATCCCGAATGGCGGCTGGAATTGGTGGAAAGAATCGACCAACTTATTGAACAAATAAAAAACAGCGGCATTGAAGAATTAATCTTCCTAGACAAGAGCGCGAGACCGCTGTCCTGGCTGTTTCAAGAACGCTGGAACAACAAACAAAGCGATCCAAAGATAAAATATATTGACATGGGAACAATGGAGGTTCGCGGAAAAAAAACAATCATTGAAGAAATGTCCGAAGAAGGTGAAGCAATGTATAAATCACTCGACGAAATTGAAAAAAAATCGTATACCGAAGATGATGAATGGTTTTGGAAAAAAAATAATTTTGCGGAAGGAACGGCGATTGATGATGATATTTGGCTGTCAAAAAAAAACATTCCCAAAATTTGGCTGGCTATTGTAGCAAAACATCCGGATTTGATAGAGAAAATCCGTTCTCGCTACGGCAAAAAGCTGCAAAAAAAAGTACTTATCATTGATGAACTTTTGATGACAGGAGAAACTTTGCGGGCGACCGCAGCGGTATTTGCGCAGGCGTATCCTCAATCTGAAATATTTGGCGTACATTTCTTCAATCAGCGATATAAAAAACCTGCGCTGCAAATTCCGTGGTTCAAACAACCGCACATGATCGGAGTCACAGAAGACGAAGGTAAGCTGACAACCAAAAAATTTTCCGGCGGTGAATCGGACAAAAAAAATCTTTCATCAGAATTACGCGCCATTATCAAAGAAATCGCTCATATCGATATTACAGAATTAAAACAGGAAATCGCAGATAAAAAACGTAGAAACATCTAAACACTAGTGAAAAATCCGTTCTTTGTTTTTCCGCAAACGGTTTGTCCAACCTACATTGTTTCCAACAAAAAAAAACGCTCAACCAGAGCGTTTTCAAAATTTTAAATTTTATTTTCTCGCGACAACCGGACTGGCTGAATCATAATAAGCGATATTATCGACCGGAATCATTGCCATATTTTCTATTCTGCTTTCCACTGCTGACATTGATTGCATTTCCACCATTTGAATGCTCAGCTTTTCATTTTCCTCTTGCATTGAATAAATTTGATTTTCCAATTCGCGGATTTGAAAACCCTGAGCCGCGATTCTATTGACTTCAAAAAGATAAGCGCCGATCGAACCGACAATCAAAGCGCCGAGAATAATCATGCTTATTTTTTTTGTCGCCTTTGTCATTGTATAATTTTCATTATGATTGAAAATTTTCCCGTTGCATGGTGAATAACATGTCATAATTTTTTTGTTTTGTTTTTGTTTTTTATATTTTTTCCGCTACTCTTAATTTTGCCGAACGGCTGCGGAAATTTTCGGAAATTTCTTCCGCGCCGGGCAATATCGGTTTTTTTGTAATCAATTTTATTTGCGCTTTGTGTCCGCACTGGCACACCGGCATTTCCGGCTCGCACACGCAATCAACGCTTTCCCGCTTGAACAAATGTTTTACGATTCGATCTTCCAATGAATGAAATGTAATTACCGAAATCTTCCCGCCCGGCTCCAGAATATCCAGAATGTCCCGCAATCCTATTCGGATATTATTGAATTCATTGTTTACCGCGATGCGAAGCGCCTGAAATGTTTGCGTTGCCGGATGAATCCTCGTCTTTTGTCTCGGCACCGCGTGAATTATGATATCAACCAATTGCAAGGTTGTTTCTATTTTTTTTGTTTTTCGATATTCGATTATTCCCGCTGCGATTCTTCTGGCGAATTTTTCATCTCCGTTTTTCCAGAGAATTTCCCGTATTTTTTCTTCCGGCCAATCATTCAGAATATCTTTCGCTTGAGTCTGAGTGTCATCCGGAGAAAATCGCATATCCAATATCTCATTCGTCTGAAAAGAAAATCCGCGTCCGCTCGCCTGCAATTGATCGGAAGACAAACCCAGATCCAGCAATACTCCGGCAATCGGCTGAAATTTTTCTCTTTCCGCAATTTCTTTTATTGCGGTGTAAGAAGAATTTACCAGAATCGCTCTTTTTTTGAATGAACTCAATCTTGTCTTCGCCCGTTCGATCGCCTGCGGATCCCAGTCCAGTCCGAGCAATTTTCCATCAGGCTTGGTCATTTCCAATATTTTTTTCGCGTGTCCTCCGCCTCCGACCGTGCAATCCACAAAATTCTCATTCTTCTTCGGATCGAGGAATTTCATGACTTCATCAACTAATACGGGTTTGTGCATTATCATATAAAATATTCATTTTTCTAAACACCGAGATCGCCTAATTTTTCCGCAATATCATTGCTCGCTTTTTCGGTTTCTTTCTTGTATGAATCCCATCGTTCTTCATCCCAAATTTCAAGTCTGTTATAAAGTCCGGCAATAACAACTTTCTTTTTCACATCAGCGAATTTTCTGAGATAATCCGGCAGCATCACTCTCCCCTGTTTATCAGGCTTCACATCCATTGCGCCGGCCAGCATCAATCTGGAAAAAGCGCGGGAATTCGCCTGGCCTATGGGAAGGGCTGATAATTTCTCAGCCAGCAATGTCCATTCGGTCTTGGTATAAACAAAAAGACAGTTATCAAGTCCGCGCGTCACAACCGCGCCTTTTGATAGTGCTGCCCTAAATTTCGCGGGAATAGCAATTCTGCCTTTTTCATCAACAGAATAATTGTATTCGCCAATAAACATATTTGCTAAATGAATGAAAAAAAGATAACAAAAAATAATTTGAGGAATGCTCCACTTCTCCCCACTTTCGTTCACTCTAGCTCCATTATATTCCACCGAGTGACACGCGTCAACACGTTTATCCCCAGATTTTTTGAACAGGGAGCAAGGAGCACTTGGCAGGGAGCAATCAGCAGGGAGCAGGGAGCACTTCGCATGTAACAAAATATGAATCTTAAATTGCGAAATTATAATTCGTCCCGCCGCGGGCGGGATCCCGCACGCTGCGGTGGAGAATTAGTGATGATTCGTCCCGCTGTGAGACGGGACCCCGCACGCTGCGGTGGCGAATTCGTCCCGCTGTGAGCGGAACCCCGCACGCTGCGGTGGCAGCAACCTACGGCAAGGAACAAGGAGCACTAATCAGGGAACACTGGTGAAATCCTAAATCCGAAATACTAAATCGCCGCTGTGAGCGGGATCCCGCACGCTGCGGGACAAATTCCAAATACTAAATCCTAAATTCGAAATTCTAAACAAGCTCGAAATCATAAATTACAAATTATAAATTCGAAATACTAAATCACAAGCAAATTATAAATTGACAAAATATGCCGGCTGATGTTAAATTTATTATTAGAAGGGACGAACAACGGAGGGACATTATGGCCGACAAATATCAGGAAGCGCAAAATCTGGTGGAAGAAACGATTTTGCGTCTCAATGAAATTTCTCAAAGTTCTGTCGATTATCCGAGGCAATGCGCCAATTTGATTGACGCGCTCGAAGTACTGAGAGATTCGCGCAATCATGAAAGAGCCGCTTTTTTGCGTCAACTCGCTGAAACTTGCAAACATTTAGTCGTTAGTCTCGTACTCGATTCAGTTGCCCGCAATATCGCAAAAAATGCGGTCAGCCTTGGCTAAACCGCATCGCTCGCTCCCCGTCCGGATAATTCTCCGGACGGTTTTTTGTTAGAATTTCATTTTAATTGAATCGCAGACGCAAGATTTTGCGCCTCTACGAAATTCAGGATTTCAATATCGATTTTTGTTACATGCTACATGTTATATGATACATGAGTAGTGCTCCCTGCTCCTTGCTAATTGCTCCCTGAAAAAATCACGTAATATTCGGTTCCTTATCATAAAACGGTATAACAAAATCCGCTTTTTTCTTTTTCCTTTTCAATTCAGCAACTGCCGCGCTCCAAACTTTTTCCATTTTTTCTTTTTCATCCGAATAATTCCAATCTTTTTCAATCTTCACGCCGACAACCGGAATTTTCAAGGCAAAAGAAAACGCGTTTGCCGTGGCGATTCCTATTCTGAGCGCGGAAAAAGCTCCCGAACCGGCGACAACGAAAATCGCTTGCCATTTTTCATGTCCCAATTCATTTATTGTTTTCAATAAAAGCTCTGAATGTTTGTATTGCTTTTTTACAATTTTAATTTTTTCAATCGCTTCATTGCCCGCTGCAACAGAGAAATGAGTTGTATTTTCCGTGGAAATCAATAAAAACATATTAAATCTTATTCATGAATAAACACCAAAGTTCCCATCGGCGCCCAATCATACAATTTTTTTGCCGCTCCGATTCCCAGCCGCACACAACCGTGCGAAACGCGCATTCCCAGGTGATTTGCTCCTTCTTTTGTTCCATCAGCCCACTCGGGCAACTCATGAATTCCATAGCCCGGTTTGAAAGACATCCACCATGGCATGAACAATGAGTATTTCGCGGAATAAGCGAGCGGCGACTTTTGCCAAATCGCGAAAACTCCGAACGGCGTCGGCATTGTCCAGGTGCCGGTGGAAACCGCAAATTCATCAATGAGCCTGCCTTTTTCATAATAACTCAATTTCTGCTCGGAAATATCAATGTCAATATATTTGTACAATAATTTTTCATTATCATTCGTCAACTGCTGAGGAACCGCGATCAATTCGGACTTTTCGTCTCCGTCAATATCTCCGTACGCGACATTGACTCCGCCGCGGATTCCTTTTTCATAGCTGAAAAATTTCGAATCTTTCTTCGTTCTGCCGAATGTATCGAAAAATCGAATATGAGAATCTCCGCTAAAGCCCGCTCCGGTAATAATCAAATTTTCATTATTCTCCTTTAAAACAGTGAAATTAACGCCGCCGAGAAAATTTTCATTATAAACCAAAAATTCATTTATCACAGAACCGTCTTTTCTGATTATCTTCATCTTCGGCTCATTGCCGGCTCCGGCAGCAAGAAAGATTTCTTCGATTCCATCGCTTCCCAAATCCAATGCGCCGACTTTTGCCGGTTCAAACACATTTTTCATATCAAAAACAACTTCATCTGAAACTTGTTTTCCGAATCGATCGAAAAATCTCAACAAACCTTGATTGTCGCCGTGAATCAGGCTGACAATGATTTCCTTGTAGCCGTCTCCATTGATATCGCCGGCAGCTACTTCGATTCCTTTCCGATAATTTTCATCATACGCCCAAAAATCCGAATCTTTTTTCAAATTTCCATTAATATCGAAAATTCTGACTTGCGGTCCGCCTCCCGCTCCCGCGCCGACAATAATTTCATCGCTGCCGTCATGGTCCAGATCAGCCGAGCAAAGTGCAATCTCACCGGTAAATCCGGCTGCAAAAGGATTGAAACGGCTGATCAAATTGCCGTCATTGTCAATAACGCGGACTTCCGGTTTTTCCTGATTGCCGAAACTGACCGCGATATTTTTCTCATTTTTCCCGTTTACCAAAGCTATTCTCGCCGAACCGCCAAAATCATCGGGAATAATATCCAAAGATTTCTCAAAAGTTAAATCATCGCCCGAATAAATCTCAAAATCAACATTTTGCTTGTCAGCCGCTTCGGCCGCTCCGGCAACAAAAAAAACCAACCATCCGATGGCCAGCATTTTTAAAATTTTATAATTTCTCATCATTACGCAATATCTCAAATGATTATTTACCCAAATTATCAACTATCACCAAATTCCGCGGATTGGAAATAATATTTTCCAAAAACTTGTCGGCGATTTCCCGGCGCAAATTATATTCCACTTCATCCATCATCGTGTACTTTATCGCCTGCCCGACCTCTTCCTCGAATTTCTGCAACAATGAATTGGCGCGATTCCGGTCAACATTTCCGATAATCAAAACATCTGTTTCCGCTTTCGCATCTTCCACGAAAATTCCGCCGAGACAAACATACTTCACATCGCCCAAATTTTCCACCTTTTCAATGAATTTCTTTTCCCAGAGCAATTTTCCTTTTGAAAATAAATTCATCAAATCCTGCCTGAACAAATTTCTGGGATTCAATGAATAATATTTTTTAGAATTTATCCCTGATGTCTCAGCCGGCTTCTTTTCAGTGTTTTCCTCGATCAAAATCAGTTCCATTCTAACCAGATTTTCCAATTCCCTCCTAACGGAATTGATCAATGAATCGGACAAACGCGTTAATTCTCTGACAAAAAATTTCTTTTCCGGATTATCCAGAAAAATCCTGATTAATTTCACTCTCGTCTTCGAGCCGAATAGTTGTTCAAACATATTTTATTTGCTAATTTCGCTTATGGACAGCTTCAATATAATATAGTATATTATAGTTGCCGACAGGAAGTCAACTCTATAAATTTTAACAGCTAAATTTCGAAGAAAAATGGAGATCAAACATGATATCGCGCTCAGGGAATTATTCATTCCGTCAAAACAATCCGATGATAATTATTCATGCGAAAATTTTATAATTTACCCGGAAGGGAAAGAAAAAAACGGAGGATATCTTTTCGGCATTATTGAAATGAGAGCCACTCCGAAAAGAGAAAGCGAAAAAATAATTAAAACGCTGATCAACACCTTGAAAGAAAAATATTACGACCAAATAAAAGCTTCGCCTGATCCGCAAAAATTAAACATTGAAACAATCTTTGAACACGCGCTGCAAAAAACAAATGAAACTCTGACCGAATTGATTGAAATCGGACATCTCAACTTTGTGCTGGAAAATTTGAATTACCTGATCGCCGCGGCAAAACCGCATATTGCGACCAAGGAAATCGATCTTTTTTTCAGCCACCAAGGATTGATTCAGGCGTATATTCTGCACAAGACGAAACAAAACAATTTTAAAGCGATAAACATTATTAACAGCACTCCGACCGCGCAAAATGCAGGCGAAAGATTGAAAATATTTTCCAGTATTTTGGGCGGAAAAATTTATTACAATGACACCATTTATATCGCGTCGGAAATTTTCAACAATTATATTCCCGCGCACAAAGTCAACAAAATAATGGCGAGCAATGATTTTGGCCGAGCGATCGATTATTTCAAAGGACTGATCAACAATGTAAAAAACAGTTCGTATTTAACGCACAGCGCGATTTTCGTAAAAATGGAAGAAAAACGATTTACCTCGGAAAAACCCATCTCGCAAAAATCCATTGCGCAATTCATTTCCACAAAAGAAACAACGGAAAAATATCTGACGCCGACCCTGGCGTTGGACATCGGAGCGAAAATCAGAAATCTGTTCAGCTTCCTTAAACGCAAAAAAAACGAAAATAAATTAAAAAGTCCAAAAGGGAAAATTCACAAAAAAGAAAATCAAGAAACAACAAAAAAGCGCTGGCGCGCTTCCAGCACAATTATTATTATTGTTGTCATACTTCTCATCGCCGGATTGATTTCAAGCATTTTTTGGCTGAGACACAGTCGGGAATTAAAAGATCTGGAAGAAGCGTATTCCGCCCGAATAAAAGAATTGCGCAATGATCTGAACAGCGCCCAAGTCAATCTGATCAATGGAAATGAAACAAAAAGTCTGGAAATATTAAAAGCCGCTGAAACGAAAATTCAACAATTGCCCAGGGAATCAAGCAATGAAAAAGCCAATTACAATGAATTGCTCGACCAATCGGGCTCAATCAAAAACCGCTTGATTCATCTGGAAAAAGTCAGTCCGCAGCTGATCGCGGAAATCAAATCCGATGAAACCGGCGCAATAAAAACATTGTCTCAATTCGGTTCTCATGTTTTCGCTGCCGGAGAAAACGGCTCGTTTCAAGCGATTGACATCGATGACAACAACGCCGTATCATTCCTGAAATCCGATTCCAATGATATTTATCTTTCCGCCTCAGGAGAAAATAATTTATTCCTCATCACAGCGGAAGGAAAACTGCTGACCTACAATTATTCGAATAAAAAACTGGCGTCAACGGAAAACGGATGGGACAGCGGACGAATAAACGATTTTCAAATTTACAATGAAAAAATTTACGCGATTGTCGGAGAAAAAAAACAAGTTTTAAAATCAACGCCCGGATCTTCTGGATTCAGCTCCACCCAATCGTGGATAAAAGATGCCGGCAAAGCGGATTTGTCCCAAGCGATCGATCTGGCGATTGACGGAAATATCTTTGTCTTGACAAATATCGGCGAAGTTTACAAATTCCATTCCGGAGAAATCCAGAATTTCGTCTTAAATCCGATCGAACCCGCGCTGAAAGCGCCGGCCAAAATTAATACCGGCACTGACTTGGCGAATCTTTACATTCTGGATTCCGCGTCAAACAGGATTGCCGTCTTCACCAAAGAAGGAAAATTCATCAAACAATTTGAATTTGAAACATTGGACAATCCGATTGTTGACTTCACGGTTTCCGGCGATGAATCGAAAATATACATTGCCACCAAAAACAAAGTGTTCAAACTTGATTTGAAATAATAAAATTCACTTCATTGCAAATAAAAAAAACTCCCGCAAACGCGGGAATTTTTTTTGTAAAATTTACTTCAAATTTACTGTTGCGCCGGCTTCTTGCAATTTCTTCTTCATTTCTTCCGCTTCTTCTTTTTTCACCGCTTCTTTCAAAACTTTTGGAGCCGCTTCCACCAAATCTTTTGATTCTTTCAATCCCAATCCGGTAATTTCCTTTACCGCTTTGATGACAGCGATTTTGTTTTCGCCGGCAGCTGTCAATTCAACGTCAAATTCGGTTTTTTCTTCCACTGCCGCTGCCGCTCCCGGAGCCGCCGCCATTGCCATGACCGGCGCTGCTGCGCTTACGCCGAATTTTTCTTCCAACACTTTTACCAATTCAGCCAAGTCAATGACTGACATCTTTTCGATTTCCTCCACCAAAGATTTGAATTTCTCCGGTACGATCACTTCCTTTTTTTCTTCTGACATAAATTTATAATTTACAAGTTTCAAGCAAGATAATCTGTAAAATGTTATCCCGCTATGCTTGATTATTTATTATCTTTAATTGCATTTAATACGCAAACCAATCCGCGTAAATTTCCCTGCAAAACATTGACAAATCCGGAAATCGGCGCTTGCATTGAGCCGACCATTTTTGAAAACAATTCCAATTTTGAAGGAATATTCGACAATGACACAACCATTTCCCTTGAAATCAATTCGCCTTCGAGCAAACCTCCCTGAAATGTGACGTCAGAATGCAGTTTGGCAAATTCTTTGATTAATTTTGCGGCTGCCACTTCATCGCTAGGGCTGGTTGCCACGCCGATGGAACCTTCCATTGATTCCAATTCAGGACTCTTCAAATCTTGCTGAGCCAGAGCCAATCTCAACAATGTTTTTTTCACGGCAGTCAATTCAACGCCTTGTTCTCGGCATTTATTACGCAAATCCTCCATATCCGCGACATTCAATCCGGAATAATTCGCAAAAACCGCTGATTTGGCGCCTTTTATTTTTTCGCCCAATTCATTGACGATTTGCTCTTTTTGCTGTTTTGTTTTCGCCATATTGATTAAATTGTTAATTAAATTAGATAAAAATTAAAAAAATCCGCGTTTCCGCAGATGATCAAAACTTACCTCGAAAGTAAGATTTCCAATCCTCGGCAGGTCTTAATTTCGAATAATTTCGAAAGCCTGCTGTCTGCGGAATATTTATTGTTGCGATTATTATAGCCAAACTTTTCAAAACTGTCAATAGAAATGGAAATCATGTAAATTAACCGATATTCCCAAGAGATCAAACGCTCTCCGGACAACTGCCGGCAATTCATCTGGCAATTAAAGATCAATTCAAAATATCAATCACTTTTTTCGCTTGCTCAAACCAATTGAACTTTTTTGCCACGCGCAAACGCCCGGTTTCTCCGAGTCTGTTCGCTTTTTCCGGATTTTTCAAAAGTTCGACAATCGCGCCGCTGATTTCATTGATGCTCAGAGGATCAACCAACAATCCGTTCACATCATGTTCCACCGCTTCGACCGCTCCGCCGGATTTGCCGCCGATCACCGGTTTGCCATAATAATTCGCTTCCAAATATACGATGCCAAAACCTTCAATGTCGCCGTTTTCCAATCTTCGGCTCGGCATTATGAAAATATCCGCGCTCTCATAAAATCCCGGCAATTCATAATTCATCACATCGCAAAAAAATAAAACCTCTTCGTCCAAATTCAACATTGACACCAATTCTTTCAAATATTTCAATTGCTTTCCCTGTCCGACAATCACATATACCGCGTCCGGACATTCCTTCAAAATCATCGGCATCGATTGAATCACTTTGTCCTGCCCCTTTCGTTCGATCAATCGGCCGACAGTCAAAATTATTTTTTTGTCTTTCAATTTTCCATTGGCCAATGTATCAAGAATATTTTGCCTCGGCTTTTCAAAATTTATATTGGCGCAAGGATAAACGATAATAACCGAATCAGCTCCGCAACATTCCAATTTCATCAGCAATTCTTTTGTAAAATTGCTATTGGTAATAATGTGTTCCGCTTCATTCAATATTTTTTTCATCAACCGATTTTTTCTCGTATGCGCCTGAGGCAGAGCAATATCAAGTCCGTGAACCGAAACAATGTACGGAATACGAAAAAATTTTTTAATAATATACGCAACCGTCCCGACCGGCAAAACATTGGCGACGATAATTTTCTCAATTTTTTCCTGCCTCACCAATTTTATCGTTTCAAATAACAACGGCAGCCATTTCGGCCAAACCCACTTATTTTTCGTCAGGAGATTTTTCCGGTAAATCAAATAATTTTGTTTGATGTCAAAATCAAGTGAATTATCGTATTCCGGCGCCAGCACCACAAAATTATCACTGGGAAAAAAATGATTCAAATTCGTCCAATAATTGGCAACTCCGCCAAACATCGGCGCAAAATCCATTGTAACGAGAAGCGTCCGTTTCATATTTTATTGGTCAAGGGAAAATTTCTCCGGCGGCGCTCCCCTTCTCAAAAGCGTCTGATAAAAATATTTAATGTCAGCTTTGTCAAATCCGCGAATCAAGAACATGACAAAACCGTAAATTAAAGCGCCGATCGGAATTATTACAATAAAATGCACCAACGGCATCAAATAATAAATTGCAATTCCCATAATGCAGGCGCTGACGAGCGACTTCAAAAAATTAATCAGTAATTTCATTTTCGCATAAGGAATAATATTCTTCGCAATTATCAATGACACGCAAAATAAAAATGAATGGCTGAACAAAAAAGAAATGCTTGCGCCGACAAAATTGAATTTCGGAATCAAGAAAATATTCAAGATTATATTTATCGACATGGTAATTCCGACCAAAACGGTGTTGGTCACTTGCCGATCGCAGCCGTTCAACAGAGAACCCAGCGGGAAATTCAAAAAAACGAAAAACAATCCAAAAATCAAAATCTGCAAGGGCAAAACCGCGGGCATATAATCAGCGCCGTAAAAAAACAATATTATCGAATTTGCCAGGACGGCAATTCCCACGGAAATGGGTATTACGATAATCGTCAAAAATTTCATCACTCTGTCAAAAGTCAATCGCAATTGTTCTTTGTCATGAATGAAATGATGGCTGAATGCCGGAAAAATCGCCGCTGCCAATGCGGCCGGAATGAATTGAAGCGCGAATGGAATTTTCATGGCAACGCTGTACCAGCCGACAGCTTTGTCTCCCGCCATTTTTGAAAGCATGATTGAATCAATATTTCCATAAACGCGGCTGAATATGGCAATCAGCGCAAACGGAATCGCAATTCGAAATAAAACTTTTAAAATCTTTTTATCAATTTTAATTGAATAATCAAATCCCAGTTTCTTTCGAACCGAAACCGCGGAAAAAATCAAGCTGAACAAACTGCCGAAAAACAATGGCAGCAACAAAAATATAAGCGGCAAATGCAAGAGTAAAATTACAATTCCGGTCGCAACAATAATGAGTTGATTTATTACAACGCTGATTGACTCGATTTTCAAATTGCGAAATCCGCGGAATATTCCCCAAAAACACAAAGTAAACTGATCCATTACCATGATCACGCCGGAAAAATAAACCAGCTGTTTCGTCACTTCCGGATATCCCATCAAATTTATGGCAACCGCAACCAATCCGTAAACCAGCAAAGAAAACAGCAATCTTATTCCGATAACAGAGGACAAATAACTTTTTGTCCGTTCTTCATATTTTGCCACTTCTCGAATCAAGGCTTGCGTCAAACCGAAATCAACCAAAACCGCGAATAATGTAGTGAATGACAAGGCGAATGCGTATTTTCCCAGATCCTCAACACCGATAAATCTGGCGATTAAAATAAAATAGAAAAAGGACAAAATCTTTTGTCCGATGTATGATAGCGTCAAATATGTCGTATTTTTCGTCACTGAAACCGCTTGCATAAAAATTCAATTAATCGTGTGAATTATAACAAATTTCCGAGCAAATTGCAATTTCGGCGCTAATACAAAAAAAAAATTCGCTTACGCGAATTTTTTTATATAAACTTTCAGTTTTATCGTTTTGCCCATTGCGGCGCCTTGCGAGCGCGCTTCAATCCCGGTTTCTTTCTTTCCTTTTTTCTGGAATCTCTTGTCAAGAATCCGGCTTTTTTTAATGGTTTTTTGAAATTCGGATTCAAAAGAATCAATGCTCTGGATATTCCATGGCGCAACGCGTCAGCCTGGCTGGATACGCCGCCGCCGTCGATTTTGGCGACAACATCCAATTTGTCATTTTGTCCCACAATCTTCAATGCAATCAATATTTTTCGTTGCAATTCCAAAGTAGGAAAAACTTTCTTAAAATCTTTTTCATTTACAGTCATGGCGCCGGTTCCTTTTTTCATTACCTTAACTCTTGCCACTGAAGTTTTTCTGCGGCCAACAGCATACAAATATTCCATTTTCTTTTTTTCAGCTGATGGAGTTGTTGTATTTTCTTCTTTCTCTTCGAGAATAATTTTCTTTTCTTCAACCATATATTATACAAATTTTAATCTTTTGATCCGTTCTTTTCTTAATTTATTTTTTGGCAGCATGTGCATAACGGTATTTCGAACCAACAATTCCGGATTTTTCTCGAATTCATCGCTCAATTTGAATTCTTTCAATCCGCCCGGATAGCCTGAATGGCGATAATGTTTTTGCTGTTCCAATTTTCTGCCGGTAAATTTTATTTTGTCGCAATTAATTATCTCCACAAAATCTCCAATGTCTGTATTCGGCGCGTATTCAACCTTGTGTTTTCCCATCAATAAAACCGCCGCGTCCGTTGACAAACGTCCCAATGCTTTATTTGTTGCGTCAATTTTGTTAATTTCTCTTTTCATATTTATACAAGTTCAATCAATGCCAGAGGAGCATTGTCACCCCTTCTTTTATTGCTTAATTTTATAATTCTGGTATATCCGCCTTTGCGATCGATGTACTTCGGCCCCAGTTCGGAAAGCAATTTATTTACCGCCTTTTCCTCATAAAAATAACGCAACAATCTTCGGCGGCTGGCCAAATCATTTTTCTTGCTCACTGTAATGTACTTTTCCACAATAGGACGAACAGCTTTTGCTTTCGCTACAGTGGTTTTGATTTTTCCGGAAATCACAAAGCTGGTCGCAAGCCCTCGCAACAATGCTTTTCTCGGTCCGGCCTTTCTGCCTAACTTTACATTTGTCTTTTGATGTCTCATAAAACCTGCAATTTATTTTATTCTTCCGTTACTTCAACTTCCACCGGCGCTTCAACCGCTATCGGCGCTTCAGCTTCTTCTTTTTTTGAAATTAATAATGAAAGATGATCCATTAAAATTTTTGATGCTTGTTCCACTGCGTCAGCCGGAGTGATTGTTCCGTCAGTCTCTATCTCCATCATCAATTTATCATAATTTGTAATATCACCAACACGAGTAGGCACAACTTGATAACCGACTTTCTGAACCGGAGTAAAAATTGCATCTATCAAAATAGTTCCAATTTCAACACTTTCCTTCGATCGTTCCTCGGTCGGAAGATAACCGCGTCCCTGCTGGACAGTCACTTCCATTTCCAAAACAGCTTTTTCATCGGTCAATGTAGCAATCTCCAAATTTTCATTGATTATTTCCACATCGCTGTTCTTTTCAAAATCAGCGGCTGTCACCACTTTTTCTCCCTTTGCCTTCAAAACAAGCTTTACCGGTTCTTCACTGAAAACCTTCAAGCGCAAATTTTTCAAATTCAAACAAATATTCAGCGCATCTTCCTTTACATTCGGAATCGCTGAAAACTCTTGTTCCACTCCATTTATCTTTGCCGCGGTCACTGCCGCGCCCGGGAGTGAAGATAGCAATACACGTCTCAGTGCATTTGCAATTGTCGTTCCATAACCGAAATAACACGGCTCTATTGTAAGAGTCACTTTATTCGATTCCTTGCTTTCCTCGTAGGAAATTTTTGACGGCAATAGTAAATTTTCCATATTAAGTCCTCCTAATTTATTTTATAATTTATATTTTCGATAATTCATTATCTGGAATAATATTCATTGATCGCCCTCAAGTCAAAATTCGGTTTGCTCTTCTCTGAACTTGGAACATCCAGAACGGTAATGGTCAAACTCTCCGGTTCAACCACCAGCCAATCCGTCATTTCTTTGTTCTTCAACTTTTCAGGCAAATTTTTGATTTCTTCAATTTCCAAACTTTTCGGTCTGAATGTTATTTTGTCTTTCACCTTTACATTGATTGAAGGAATTGACGCTCTTCTGCCATTCAGCAAGAAATGTCCATGATTCACCATCTGTCTCGCAAAGTCTCGGCTATTGCAAAATCCGGCGCGATAAATGACATTGTCCATTCGCATTTCCAATAACTTGTAAATATTTTCACCGGTGTCTCCGACTTCACTGATCGCCTTGTCAAAATAACTTCTGAATTGTTTCTCCAACAGTCGATATGTGCGTTTTGCTTTTTGCTTTTCTCTCAACTGGATGCCATAACCGGTCAACCGTCCGCCTTTTCCCAGCTTTACGCCATGCATTCCCGGAATATAATTTCTTCTGGTTAATGCGCATTTTGAAGTATTACAACGCTCACCTTTCAAAAATAATTTGGTGCCTTCTCTCCGACATTGTTTGCATTTTGGATCTAAATTTCTTGCCATATTTTCATCTTCTTTAATAAGGTTATACCCGTCTCGGTTTTCTGCGACGACATCCGTTGTGCGGAATCGGCGTAACGTCTTTTATTGATAAAATTGTTAATCCATTTGAATTAAGCGCTCTAATAGCGGACTCTCGACCCATGCCAACACCGCGGACATAAACATTCACATCTTTTAGTCCGAAAACCTTTGACTTTTCAACTGCGTCCTTGACAATAATTCCGGCAGCATAAGGAGTTGACTTTTTCGGGCCTTTAAAACCATTCGGACCGGCGCTGGACCACGCCAACAAATTGCCCGCCTGATCAGTCAAGCTCACAATTGTATTATTGTATGTCGCTTTGATATACGCGCATCCGATGGGAACATTTTTCTGGACTTTTTTCTTTTTTCCTTTAATCGCCTTTTTCACGATTTTTCCCTTTGCTTCCGGTGCTTTTTTATCGGTTGTTGCTTCAATTTTATTATTTTCTTCTGACATAGATTAAACTTCAGTCAATTTCATCATTATATTAAAATTATTATGTCTTTTGACCTATATCCTTGCGGCCGCTGCCCATTGTTCGTCTCACATTGCCGCGAACGGTTCGGCTGTTTGTCTTTGTGTGCTGACCTCGTACCGGTAAATTTCTGGTATGGCGAATGCCGCGATAAGATTTGATTTCTTTCAATCTTTTTATATTTGCAAAAATTTCACGCCGAAGATTTCCTTCGACCTGATATTCTTTTTCCACAATGGTGCGCAATCTGTTAGTTTCGTCTTCTGACAAATCTTTTGTTCTCACATTCAAACCGATATTCGCTTTCTTTACTATTTTTTCAGCGGTTGCAGAGCCAATCCCCAAAATATAAGTCAACGAAATAACTATTCTTTTTTCATTTGGTATATTTACACCGGCAAGTCTAGGCATACGAATTTTACTATAAAATAGCAGTTTTACTAATTAATTTGAATTTATCCTTGTCTTTGTTTATGTTTGGGATTTTTACAGATAACACTGACTATTCGCTTTCGGCGAACAATCTTGCAATCCTTGCAAATCTTTTTTACAGACGATCTTACTTTCATAAAATTGAATTCTCAGCAAAATTAATAGCGGTAGACTATTCTTCCGCGAGTTAGATCATATGGAGTCAGCTCTACTTTTACGCTATCCCCCACCAACAATCTAATTTTGTTTAATCTCATTTTTCCGGACAAATGAGCCAATACGATATGCCCATTTTCCAGTTTCACTTTAAAGGCGCCGGCCGGCAACATTTCGTCGACAAGGCCTCTCATTTCTATAATGTCATTTTTTCCCATGATAATGAAAAAGTAGCTTAATTATATATCTTTTTATAATTATGTCAACATTAAATATATATTTATGTTTTTATTGACATAACATTTGAATGACTCTAATTTTTGCCCAAAATAGATAAATTTTGGTTTCAAATCAATCTTTTTAATATCAAGTAAAGTATAGTAAATTCTTGAATTTTTGTCAAATACTGCTGTCAACAGGCGGAACTGTATTTTTTTGTCTTAATTTATTGATTATTTTCGTTTAAACATTTTCTCCAATTCATTCATCGAAAATTCAATAACGCAAGGACGGCCATGAACGCAAGTATAATGATTCGGCAGACTTTCAATTTCAGAAATCAACGCGGAAATTTCCAACGGCATCAACGGCTGGCCGAATTTGATCGCGCTCTTGCAAGACATCATTTTGAAAATTTTGTCCAAAGGTCCGACAATTTCATTTTCCAAAATTTCCGATTCTGTTAAATTGCCGATTATTTCCAAAATAACTTCTTTCTGATTCTCATTTATTAAAAACTGCGGAATCGCTGAAATCACGAAAGTATTACCGCCGAATCCGGAAACATCATAACCCAGCCGTTCAAATACTTCTTGATTATCATTGATCAATCGCGCTTCGGTCGGCGTCAATTCGATTGTTTCAGGCAACAACTTTTTCTGGCTGGCGAGCTTGCCGATCTGCCATTGATTTTTTATCTTCTCATATTGGATTCGTTCGGAACAGGCGTGCTGATCATAAATTCTAATTCCTTCTTTGAATTCAACAATAATATATGAATTCTGCGCTTGTCCCAAAATTTTACAGGATTCAACTTCAGGAACGGCTTCCGATTGCTTCAATAAATTTTTCGAAAAATCCAATGCAGCCGGTTGCTTATAAACTTGCGATTTCGGAACAAACGGATTATTTCCGGCAACCGGCTTTGACCAAGATATTGGCGGTATTGATCGACTGACCACGGGGATTCTCACCTGCGTCTCCGCCAAAACTTCTTTCAATGGAATAAATGTTTTATTTTCATTGCTTTCCATTCTCATTGTCAGATCATTTTCATCAAGAACTCGGCTGACAACCTGATACATTGTTCGATAAATGATTTGCGGTTCGGAAAATCGCACTTCCAATTTTCGAGGATGAACATTGACATCGATTTTTTCCGGATCGATTTCCAAATTCAGCAGATAAACCGGATACAAATCTTTTGAAATCAATGTCGAATAAGCGTCTTTGATTTGTTTTGAAACGACAAATTCGTTTACCGGACGATTGTTGATAAATAAAAATTGCAATTTCCGATTGTTGCGGCTGATCTGAGGCCGGCCGATGTAGCCGTTAATAACAATGCCGTTCAATTTTAAATCGATTTGCAACAAATTTTTAATAATTTCCTCGCCAAGAACATCATTGATTCGCTGAATCCACGCTGCCGGCGGAAAATGATAAATTACTTTATTATTGTGCATCAATTTCCAGGAAATCTCGGGAAAAGCCAAACAATAATTAAAAAAAAGATCAACAATATGGTTGAACTCCGTGATCGCTGTTTTCAAATATTTTTTTCTGGCCGGAATATTATAAAATAAATTTTTCACGCTGATCGAAGTTCCCTTCGCGCATCCGGCATCATTCACGCAAACTTCATTGCTTTTCACTGAAATTGAAGTTCCGGCAACCGATTCATCATCCTTGGTCAAAAGTTCGAATTCACTTACCGCCGAAATACTGGCCAACGCCTCTCCGCGAAAACCGAGCGTGGAAATTTTGTACAAATCCGATTCATTGGAAAGCTTGCTGGTAGCGTGCTGAATAATGCTTTTTTCCGCATCCTCCCGATTCATGCCGATTCCATCATCAACTATTTTAATCAAATTCAAACCGCCGTTTTCAATCTCCATCACAATATTCTTTGCTCCGGCATCAATGGAATTTTCCACCAATTCCTTTACAACCGAAGCAGGCCGCTCCACCACTTCACCGGCCGCAATCTGGCTGACAAGATGCGGAGCTAAAATATTTATTCTTGATTCGCTCATAAATTAATAAAATTATCACAGCTATAATTTAACATATTTATCTTTTTAAAACAAAAAAAGAACCGGCGCATCCATGTGGATTCGCGCCGGCCGGAGTCTTCGTTTCGCACATCTCACAGACATGCTACATGCGAAGCCCCGCTTGTCGATTGTTGCTCGATGGCAACTTACTCGCCAGCTGATAAGATTTTAAATCCCACCAGCCGAACGCCATACCTGGCGAAGCTAAACTCCGCGTGCCAGTATGGTGACTTTTGAATGGTGCGATTTGCAACCATCGCCGAGGTTGACCAGACCTCGACTTTCCGCGTTCCTCAATTGCCGCTCTCAACCCGTCACCCGCAAAAGCCAGGTGACAGGTATGCGACCTTCAGAATCACGTTATCATGGCCATCTCTTATCCAGCGCCCATGTAAGAATACAGGGACTGGGAGAGAAGCCTTACGGTGGAGCCAAACCACTTTTTTTTATTATCAACGAACTTGTAAAACAATTATAGCACATAAATTAATTATTGTCAAGAGCAATAACACCAAATGAATACAAATAGCTAAAATTACACTCAATATCTATCTTTCCAATCAACTATCCGCTGAAACGCTTCAAGCGGAGTCAATGAATTTATATCCAGTTTTTTCAATTCCTCAGCCAATTCCTTTTCCTTCTTGTTATCAACCGGCAAAAACAAAGCTCCTTGTTCCGCCTTTTTATCCAGCTTTATTTCCTTTGAATTTTCCAAATCTTCCAAAATATTATTTGCCCTGAGAACAATCTCCGGCGGCAATCCGGCCAATTTCGCCACTTCAATGCCATAACTCCGGGAAGTTGCGCCTTTTACAATTTTGTGCAAAAAAACCACATTTCCCCGAGACTCGCTCACCGCCACGCAATAATTTTCCGCGCGCTCCAAATTATCAATTATTTCCGTCAGTTCATGGTAATGCGTGGCGAACAATGTTTTCGCTCTCAAATGATTGTGCAAATATTCAATTATCGCCCAAGCAATGCTGACGCCGTCATAAGTGGAAGTGCCTCGTCCGAGTTCATCCAAAATTATCAATGATTTTTCAGTCGCATTATTCAGAATATTCGCCGCTTCCTGCATTTCCACCATAAATGTCGAAGCTCCCTGCGTCAAATTGTCAGACGCGCCAACTCTGGTGAAAATACGGTCAACCGCGCAAAGAACAGCTTCATCAGCCGGCACATTGCAACCAATCTGCGCCATGAGACAAATCAACGCGGTTTGCCGGAGAAAACTCGACTTGCCGCTCATGTTCGGACCGGTCAGCAAAAGCAATTCGTTTTTTTTATGATCCATTTTCAAATCATTGGACACATATCTTTCTTTTTGAAATTTTTCAATTACCGGATGTCGTCCATTTTTTATCGCAAGCTCTCCGCCGTCAGTCACCGTCGGACAAACATAATTATTTTCCAGAGAAACGCGAGCGAAATTCAAAAAAACATCCAGATCGGCAATCGCATCGGCTGACATTTGAATTTTCTCAAAATGTTTCACAGTCTTTTCCACTGTTTCCAAAAATATCTGACGCTCCAACGCGAAAATTTTTTCCTCAGCGCCCAAAATTTTATCTTCATATTCTTTTAATTCCGGAGTAATGAAACGTTCGGCATTGACCAATGTTTGCCGTCGGGAATATTCAGCCGGGACCTGAGACAAATTCGCTTTGCTGATTTCAATGTAATATCCGAAAACGCTGTTAAAACGAACTTTCAACGAAGAAATTCCGGTTCGTTCGATTTCTTGCGATTGGAATTTCGCCAGCCAATCTTTTCCGCCGCGCGCGATTGTTCGCAAGTCATCGAGCGCCGGATTGTATCCGTCTTTTATCATTCCTCCTTCGAGAATGCTTGCCGGCGGTTCATCGACGAAAACTTGCTCCAACAATCTCAACAATTCAGGCGATTCATCCAGCGCTGTCAAAGAATCCCGCAACAGCTGAGATTTTTTTTCTTTCAATAAATTTTTTATTTTCGGAATTAAATTCAAACTGTTTTTCAAAGCGACCAAATCCCGCGCAGTCGCTCGACCGCAGCCGATTCTTCCCATCAGCCGTTCGAGATCAGCCGTTTGCGACAATTCTTCGCTCAAATTTTTCATCAACGAATGATCTTCAATTATTTCGGCGACAGCGGAAAGCCGCGCATTGATTTCCTCGGAATTTACCAGCGGAAGCATGAGCCAGCGGCGCAATCTTCTTCCTCCGAGTCCGGTAACGGTTTTATCAATAATAGAAATAAAACTGCCGTTGTATTCGCCGGTGGAAGAATTTTGAAAAAGTTCCAAATTGCGAATGGTTGATTCGTCCAATGCCATAAAATCCGCAAAATTGTAACGGCTGATTTTCGTAATATGTTCCAAATTCGTTTTTTGAGTTTCTTTCAAATATCCAAACAACGCTCCGGCGGCTTCGATTCCGGCTTTTAAATTTTCAATGCCAAAACTCTGCAAATTTTTCATTTTAAAATGTTCAGTCAAACCATGACAAGCATTTTCATACGGCTGCAATTGAAAAAAATTCACATTATTCAAAGAATTGATAAAATCCCGATGCCGCTCATCATTTCCCAGCGAACTCGGCGCGATCGCCTCGGAAATTTGAAAACGAAAAATTTCATTTTTCAATATATTCAAATCAGAAATTTCCGCCACTTTGAATTCACCGGTGGTCAGATCAGCCAGCGCCAATCCCCAAATATCTTTTTGCAAAAACAAACTGATAATAAAATTATTTTTTTTATTGTTCAAGACTGAATCATTGAGCGTTGTTCCGGGCGTCACAATGCGCGCCACTTGCCGCTTCACAATTCCGGGCAAAGACGGATCGCCGAATTGTTCACAAATGGCCACACGCTTTCCCGCGTTCAGCAATTTCACCAAATAATTATCAAGCGCATGATGCGGGACGCCGCACATCGGCATTTCATTTTCAGAACCTTTGTGCCTGGCTGTCAGAACAATATTTAAAATGCTCGAAGCTTGTTTCGCGTCATCGCCGAACATTTCATAAAAATCGCCCAAGCGAAACATTAAAATTTCTTGCGGATGTTTTTCTTTTATTTCATTGTATTGCCGTTGCATGGGAGTGAATTCCGGCATAAACGAATTTGAATTACAAAATTATTTATAACTTTCATTATATTAGCAAAAGATTGAGAAAAAAAGAAGCTTTGCATCAGCTTCTTTCAATCGCCATTATTCCGTTTTCTTTTGTTCTTCTTCAAACAAATCCAACGGAGCGGGTTTTGCAATGGATTCAATCGCTCCGGAACTTTCAAGCGCTTGCGGATTCTGCGGCTGAGCTGAAACTTCCGGCGCTTCATTTTCGCATTTGTTGCAATAGCCCGGCTTTGTCTCCGACGGCTTCACTCCGGCCAGCCGAGCGATCTTCCCGAGAAATCCGCTGATCGGCGCTCTGCATTTTAAACATTTTTGCGTCATATGATTTTATTATTTCAAAATAAATCCTCACTCAAATTACTCGTAATGAAAAATACTCTTAATAAATTGAATTTGACAAAATAATTCTCATCTATTATAATATTAACATAATCACTACGAAAAAGACCCTTTTAAGGTTTCGTCCTTAACGGGGGCTTTTTCTTTTAAACGAACTTTTTTTCTCACATCATTCAAAAAAATAATCGGAACATTTAATCTCTTCAACAAAATTGAGCATCGGTCAGAATTGCTCGGCGACAAAATTCCTCTCAATTTATTTTTCGAATGTAAAAATTTTGCCAATCCGGAATAATCGCCGTCACTGGAAACCAAAATCTGATTTTCGCAATTATTTTCAAAGGCATCAATTACCGACTGCAATACTAAATCCGCATCGCAATTGCCTTTTGGTTTGCCCAGTCCGTCGTAAACCACTTCCTTGAAAATTAAAGTAAAACCGGCTTTTTGCAAAGCAACATATAAATCTTTTTCTTTGGAAATCATGCCAATGAAATAATATGCCCGCTCAACATGAAACTTATCTGCCAACCATTTTCTAAATCTTGCAAAATCAATGCTCCAACCGCAATTTTTTACGCCTTTATATAAATTATTTCCATCAATATAAGCGAAATTATTACCGCGCATACTCGTAAAAATTTATTATTCAAGAACCGCCTTGATTCTTCGCACTCCGGCGGAAATTGCTTCTTCCTTGATAATTCTGAAATGGCCGAGTTCTCCGGTTCTTGTCGCGTGCGGTCCGCCGCACATTTCGCAGGAAACATCGCCGATGGAATAAACTTTTACAACTTCGCCGTATTTGTCGGTAAAAAGTCCTGTTGCTCCGCGCTCTTTCGCGGTTTCATACGGCAATTCTTCGCATTTGACTTCCACATTCTGCCGAATCCAATCGTTCACCAAATTTTCAACTTGTTTCAACTGTTCGTCTGACATTTTTTCCGGATGAGTAAAATCAAATCGCAATCTTTCAACCGTAATATTGCTTCCTTTTTGCTGTACATGTTCGCCCAAAACTTTTTTCAATGCGGACTGCAAAAGATGAGTCGCGGTGTGCAACTTGCAAGTTTGTTCCGAAGCATCAGCCAAACCGCCTTTGAACTTTTGCTCAGCTCCGGCGCGGGAAAGCTCCTGATGTTTTTTGAATTCTTCGTCAAATTCTTGTTTATTGATTTCAACGCCTTTTTCCTTTGCCAATTCCGCAGTCATTTCAAACGGGAATCCGTAAGTGGAAAACAAAATAAACGCTTCTTTGCCGGAAATCAAATTATCAGCGGACATTTTTTGAAATTCTTTCAAACCCTTTTCCAAAGTAAGCGCGAACTTTTCTTCTTCCTGCACCAATTGATTAACAATAAAATCTTTATTCTTCTGCAATTCCGGATAAGTTTCTCCCATTATTCTGATGACAACTTCAGCGATTTTAAAAGTGAAAACGCCTTGAATTCCCAGCTGTCTGCCGAATCGAACGGCACGGCGGATCAAACGCCGCAAAACATAACCTTGATCAACATTTGACGGCTCGATTCCCCGCTCATCGCCGAGAATAAAAGTCGCGGCTCGAATATGATCGACAATCACGCGAATCGCTTTTTTATTTTTTTCATAATCAACGGAATCTTTTTTCCCGTACATGTCATTTCCCAAAACGCCTTCCATTCCCAAATTTTTGTAATCGCGCAAAACATTCACTTCCTCGACAATCGGCTCAATGTGCGGACAAGAATAAATATCCGGCAATTTATTCAATATCGCGACCGTTCGCTCGAGTCCCATTCCCGTATCAACATTGCGCTGATCCGCTTTTTGAAAAATTCCATTTTCATCTTTGTAATATTCCATGAAAACATTGTTCCAAATTTCCACGTATCGACCGCAAGAACAGCTCGGCTGGCAATCGGATCCGCAAGGTTCTTTGTCTGTAATGTAAAAAATTTCCGAATCAGGACCGCACGGTCCGGTCTGTCCGGCCGGCCCCCACCAATTTTCCGATTTTTCGTATTTGTAAATTTTTTCTTCGGGAATTCCCAAATCTTTCCAAATGTCATACGACTCCTGATCAAACGGCGCGTCGCTGTCGCCCGCGAAAACCGAAACAGCCAATTTTTCTTTCAAAATATTCAACCATCTTTCGGATGTCAGAAATTCCAAACTCCAGCCCAGCGATTCTCTCTTCCAATAATCATTCAAACTCCAATTCCCCAGCATTTCAAAAAAAGTCAGATGCCAATCATCGCCCACTTCGTCAATATCGCCGGTGCGAATGCATTTCTGAAAATCAACCAGTCTTTTTCCGGCCGGATGTTTTTCTCCGAGCAGATAAGGAACGAGCGGATGCATTCCGGCAGTGGTAAACAAAACCGTCGGATCATTCTCGGGAATCAAAGAAGCGGACGCGATCACCGCGTGTTCTTTTCCCTTGAAAAATTCCAAATATTTTTCGCGAAGTTCTTTTGAAGTCATATTATATTTTCAATTTAATAATTAGCAATTAACAACCGCCCAGTTTATATTTATCAATGAAACCACAATGATTTTTTGAATTCAGCAAGCGCTACAATCGTCCGGTAAAACGCAACTCCGCTGTTTGCATTTTACTGCAAAACATTTCTTTGCTCGCACCTTACGAAAGGCGGGAACTACAGATTTATTTTATAATCGCAATAATCAAATATTTCTTCTCTATTGTCTGCAATTAATATCGTATTATTCTTTTCAACGATTCTTCTGAAAATATTTATCAAAACCGGAATATCCATCAAATGCAATCCCCTGGAAGGCGTATCAAAAATATAAACCGATCTATCACCCAACTTTTTTGAAAGTATTTTTGCGATTCGCACCCGCTGGGCTTCTCCGCCGCTCAAAGAATTCGATTTTTGCCCAAGCACCAAATAACTCAATCCAGCTTCTTGCAAAAATTTTAATTTTCGTACTATCAAAGCGTCTCTTCCGAATATTTCCAGTGCTTCATCAATCGTAAAATTCATAACATCTTTGATATTTTTTCCCTGAAAGCGAACTCTCAAAGCATCTTTTGAAAAATCGCTTTTCGCCTCCAAAATATTTTTTGAAATAATAAAATCGGATTTTGTCAGACCCAATCGCTTTGACATTTTTTCCTTTGAAAAAATATCTCTGATATTGTCCCAAACTTTCGCATATGTCGCGAGCGTGCTCGACGGATGAGTCCCGATCGGAGATTGCGGCACAATAAATGACCGCCGCACATTTTCTTTTCCTTTAACACTGACCGTTTTCAATTTTATGTTCCAAGCGTTCTTACCTTTGAATAAAGCACTGTAAGCAACATCCAATAAAGTTGATTTCCCAGCGCCTGAACATCCGGTTATGCAAACGATTTTTTTGAGCGGAAAACTGAAAGTATAATTCTTAAAATTACCGGCGGATATTTTTGAAATTGCGATTTTCTTGCAATTCCTCAAATCTTCTTGCGGCCGGTTATTCTCGGTTATTTTAAAAACATGTTTGGCGGTGACTGTGCCGGATTTTTTGAATTCAGCGATACTTCCTTCAAAAATTAATTTTCCTCCATATCGCCCTGAACCCGGACCAAGCTCTATCACATAATCCGCATTGGTAATAATTTCCTTGTTGTGTTCGACCGCGATTATCGAATAACCTTTTTTGACTTTATCTTTCAGCAATTTCAAAATCATCTCTCGTTCTTTTTTGCAAAATCCCGCGCAAGGTTCATCGACAACCAACAAATCGTTTTTTTGCATGCCGGATAATTTTGTTTTCAGTTTGTTTAAATTAAATTCGCCCAAGCTCATTTTTGAATTTTTCGGAAGAATAACTTTTTGTTCCAGTATGTCGACCGTTCGCGGCAAATTTTTTATATTCCATTCGTTTTTTAAAGAATTTTTATACAAAACTTCGTTCACCAAAGTTGATTTTCCGCTCCCGCTCAGCCCTACAACGGCAACCAATTTTTGCAAAGGAATTTTCACGGAAAAATTCCTTAAATTATTTTTGTTTATATTTTTAACTATTATGTACTTCATAATTCAACATATATTAATTACCCGCCGCACACAAAATATTCTTTGTTATTTCAACTAAATTATAATTATCCGCAAGCGCTATTCCCTTCAAATTCCATTAACTTAATTTTAGCGAAAATCAAAGTTTATTGCAATCAACTTTGTTGAATTACGCCGCCGCCCAAACATTCCTTGCCTTTCCAAAAAACACAATACTGTCCGGGTGTTGCGGCGCGAACCGGTTTTTTGAATTTTACGCGAAAAATATTTTTCTCATTCGTTGTTTCGATTATTGAATTCGCATCTTCTGAACAATAACGGACTTTGCATTTCGCTTTCAACGGAAATTCCGGACAAACGCCGGAAATCCAATTCACATTTTTGACTTGCAATTCATTGCTGAGAAAATCGCTCTCATTTCTAGAAACTCGCAAAATATTTTCTTCTTTATCCAATCCGACGACATACCACGGTCCGCCGTGAAGTCCGATTCCTTTTCTCTGTCCTATGGTGTATCGCGCCAAACCATTGTGTTTTCCCAAAACTTTTTTCGTTTCAATGTCGACAATATCTCCTGATTTCAATTTTAAATATTTCTCAAAAAATTTCTGCAAATTTCCGCCCGGAACAAAACAAACTTCCTGCGATTCTTTTTTCGACGCGGTCGGCAGATTGAATTTCTTTGCCAGCGCGCGAACTTCCGCCTTTGTATATTTCCCAATCGGAAAAATAATTTTTGATAATTGTTTTTTATTCAATTGATGCAAAAAATAAGTTTGGTCTTTCGCTATATCCTTTGAAATTAAAAGCTTATTGATAATATTTGTATTTTGGGATTTAGGATTTTGAATTTGTTTAGAATTTAGAATTTCTGATTTAGGATTTCGCGCATAATGTCCGGTCGCCACAAAATCCGCTCCCATCTCCGTTGCTCTTTTGATAAACTCGCCGAACTTTATATGCTTGTTGCACAGAACGCAAGGATTCGGCGTCCGGCAATTTTCATATTGATCGAGAAAATCATCAACCACCTTTTTCTTGAACGGCAATGTCATATTCATGGTATAAAATGGAACGCCCAGCTTTCGGCAAACTTTTCTCGCGTCTTCCTGCGCTTCGAGAGAACAACAAATATTGTCGCGAACTTTTCCGCTGATATTCTCGCTCCAGAAATGCATGAACACGCCGAAAACCTCAAAACCTTGTTTTTTCAACAACGCCAAAGCAACCGAAGAATCAACTCCGCCGGAAACTGCGACAGCGACTTTTATTTTTCCTGGTTTTTTATTCATAAATATTGGATTCAATATAAAACATTTTTACTGATTTGTTAAGTAGGCCGGCTCTGAATCAGGGGACCAGGGAAGCGGAAACCCGGCGACCCGGGAACCTGGAAACCCGGGGATCCGGGAATGACTAACTCTGAATATACTTTGATTGGAAACTAATATGGTTTGAATTCAATAACTTTTGATCACAATAAAAAAAACCGTCCTTACAAAAAAAAATTCAGGGCGCGATCGTGAAATCAACGCCCTGATGAAGCTGTTCTTGGGGAACGATTGCCCCTTAGTCTCCCCCGAAGTCCATCCCAGGACTATTGCAATGTCGGAATGATTTCTCATAGGTCGCTAATGAAGAGCACTGGCCCGCGTCCAGTATCGCTCTCCGCCTCAGCGAAAACAGGGAGTGGGAAGATGCGGGTGTTGCCCAATCTCCTGCTCGCTTCCTATGATATTCTTTCCGACGCTACCGGGGCGCGCTCTTAAAAGCGCGGTATTGCAGCCGGGTGTCATCCCGGCCGCATTGACGAGTTCAGAGTTCCGCGAACCAACCTCCGCTGGATTTCCGAGGGTGACACCCCTCTACCAACTTCATCGATTGATTCATCGTCCGGCTTATTGCTGGGTCTCACCGGCAGGCCGTTCTCCAAGAACACCTATATTATAACAAAAAAACACAATTTTGTCAATAATTCCGCTAAATTATATGTAAATTAAGACAAAAAAAAGCCCTGGTTTCTCTCGAGAAAACGGGCGTTTTTCATTTTAAATTTTCCAAAAAACCCTTATCTCTCTTTTTTCAATATCACCGTCACTTGCGGAACATATTTATTTTCCCATTCATCTGTCACTTCCACCGTATTGTTTTTCATCAATTCATTCCAGATCAAATCGGAAAGAACCGTTTTGCTGTCTTTTATGTCAGTCGAAATATCTTCCAATTGTGTGTATTCGGATGAATATTCCTGACGCACCTGCAATTCGATTTGTTTTCTGCGCTCGCGCAATTTGTTCATTTCTTCGGTAATATCCTTGTATTCCGTATATTGTGCGAATCCGTCCTTGATCACTTGGCTCAAATCCTTTTTCTTTTTTTGCGCTTCCAAAATTTCTTTATGCATCTCTTTGATGCGGTCTAATACTTCTGACATAAAAATATTATTTGTGAGTTATTTAATGCAAAAATTTTCCGACCGATATATATCTATAAAATACACTATTTAAAAAGTATCGACAACTTTTGATCAACAAGAACATCATGAAAATAACAGCCGCATAAAAAAGAACTTCACGAACCGCGAAGTTCGATTTTTTTTATAAATATTTTTTCAACAAACGATAAACTTCGTCATAACTGTCCGCTTTGTTGTCAGATCCCAAAACCAATGCGATCAACTCGTTGTTTTCCGATTTTATTTCAGTCACCAGATTGTAGCCGGATTCATCGATGTGTCCTGTCTTCGAACCGACAATCGTCAGACTGGAATTCAATATTTTTCTGCTCGTGTTTTCAAATCCGGTCGCCCATTCTCTATTTATCAGATGAACCGTATAAATCTTCGTTGAACTGGCTTTTGCAATATCGGAATTTTTAAAAGCAGCATTGGCGATCGCAAGCATTTCCGCGGCAGTGGAAATATTTTTTCCATCCAGTCCCGAAGGATCGACAAATGTTGTTTTCGCCAAATTCATGTCTTTCGCTTTTTTGTTCATTTCCCAGATAAATTGATCGCGAGAAAGATCGGTCGCTCTGATCAACGCCTCAGCCGCGTTGTTTTTCGAACCGACGAGCAGCGAATGAAACAAATCTCTGGCGGAAAGAACATCGCCTTCGCGAACATTCAATGATGAACCGCCGACAAAATCCGATTTTTGCATTGTAACGCGTTTGTTCCAATCCGAACTGTGCTCCAGAAAAACCATGGCTGTCATCAATTTTGTCAGACTGGCGAGCGATCGTTCCTCATTTATATTTTGCTGAAAAACTATATTTCCGCTTTTCTTGTCCATTACAATGGCCGCGGCAGCCAGCAAATTAGGCTTTTTTTCCAGCACAACCACTTGCGCTGAGGATAAATTTATTCGCGCTTGAATTATTTTTTTCTTCAAATCAACGATTCTCGAATCGAGCGGCTCCCATTCTTTTTTGTTTTCATCATAATAATAAATCGTTTTCGCGTTCGTTTCCACGGAATCATAAGCGAATGACAATAAAATTCTCGATGAAAGCAATTCATTTCCTGCGCCTGCGACATTGTAAATGAAAAAATCCGAAGCAGGCTGTAAATCATTCGGCACCGGCGCGATCGGATCAGCCTTTGATATTCTCACTGACAATTTATCTTCGAATTGTTTCGGAAAAATCGGAATCCACAGTTGCTTGTTCACGCTTTTCACCGTATAACCTTTTTGCAAAGTCGGCTGATCGAAATTTACATTTATCGTATCCAAAATCTCAGCGTGCGCCGCTCGGTAAATTCCGAGAAAAAGCGCCAATATTGATAATAAAATTATCCATCTTCTGATATCCATACGCAATTAATATTAATAATCCCAAATACTTTTTTCAACCAAAAAATTTTATTCGCCATTTAACCCCACTTTAATCTTTTGTTCTGAAAAAAGTATATTTCGGCTTGACGGCAATTGTCAAGCCGAAATTTTTCTTTTATAACTTAACAATTCCGATCGGCGTTGCCGCGTAACATCCCGGAACCGGCAGATCATCCACTCCGCGCTCGAGATGAAATCTTATCTCATAATCATCAATCTCCATTTTCGTAAAAGTATAATTGCAATCGCTCGATTCGCAAGCCGCTTTGTCAGCGCAACTCGTCAGCGATCCGCTCGGATCAACCATTGTTTGCAATTGCGGAATAAATCGCGCCATTTCCGAATCTTGTTTTTGACTGCACAAATTCACTGCCCCCAAATCGCAATAAGCGCGTTCATAGAAACCGGTTTCATTCTTTAACAATGCCATAGCGGTTCGCAAAGACTGAATATCGCCCGCGCGCTTCAAATCTCTGACATCCTTTTGGTTCGCATTGAGCGCAAAAACAAAAACAGTCAATATCAAACCGATGATCGCCAGAACTATTAATATTTCCACCAGTGAAAAACCTCGTTGATTTTTCCGCATAATCTTATATTTATTTTTAATCAATCCTATTTTGTTCGCTCAATTCCCTTTGGAGTCAGCGCATAGCAGCCCGGATCCTTGTAAATGCCGGCGCCTTTTTCCAAATAAAATCTAACTTCATAACTCGTGTCGCTCAATTGAGCAAAAGCATAATCGCAAGGCTTGGTGCAATCAGTGCCGCAACTCGTCGTGCCTGACGGATCTTTTATATTTTTGATTGCCGGCAATTGTTCTTCCAAATTTCCGCCGGTGCAAGCGCTGACAGCTGTTCCCGCCTTGCAACCCAAATTGTAAGTGCCTTGTTCGCTGTTGACCAATTCGAGCGCTGTTTTCAAAGTGTCAACATCGCTGATGCGCTTCGTATCGCGTCCTTTTTCTCTGATATTCCCCAGAGAAACGACTGCGAGCGCTGACAATAATCCGATAATACCGATTACCACCAGCAATTCCACTAAGGTGAAACCTTTGATTTTTTTCATAATTTTTTTCGATTAATTAATATTTAATAAATATATTTTATCACATATTTGTCGAAACTTGATACATTGGCATGACAACAGCCGCGATCATCACGCCGACCGCTACGCCCAGCACAACCATAATTATCGGTTCCATGAGCGCCATCAAATTGCCGATCAGACTGTCCACTTCCCGCGAATAAAACTGGCTGATCTTTTCCAAAACCATATCAACTTTTCCTGTTTCTTCTCCGGTTCTGAGCATCTGCGAAACGATTTTCGGCACATATTTGCTTTTTTCAAATGTTTCCGACATTGATCCGCCGTCTTCAATTACGCTCACCGCTTCCAATATCAAATCGCGATAAATCAAATTGTCCACCAGCGCGGCCGTAATATTCAACGCTTCCACAATGTCCACACCGCCGAGCAGTAAAGTGCGCAATCCGCGGACAAAACGAATCACCAAAATGTATTGATTCAATTTTCCGAAAATCGGCAGATTCAATTTCAACAAATCAACGCTCCTCCTGCCTGACTCGGTTTTTATCACCATCCTCGCAATTACCGCAAAAATTATGGCAAACATCAAAAGCATCCAGCCGTATTGAACCAGAAAATCGCTCAGTCCTTTCAATATTCTCGTGGACAATGGCAATTCCGCTCCGGTCTGCGCCAGCATTTCCGTCATTTTCGGAATAATAAAAACCATGACAAAAATTCCGAGCACCATCATTCCCGAAACAATGAAAGCAGGGTAAATCATCGCGCCTTTGATCTTGCCTTTCATTTCATAATCTTTTTCCAGCTGATCAGCCAAATACATCAGCACTTCTTCCAACCGGCCGGAAGATTCTCCGGAACGCACGATATTCACGAAAAAATTGTCAAAAAATTTCGAATGCCGAGCCAATGCTTCGGAAAATTTTATTCCGCCTTCCACCTCTGTCGCCACTTCAGCCACCACTCTTTTCAATTTTTTGTTTATATCCTGTTTCACAATATCTTTCAATGACTGAACCAACGGAACCTGGGCGGAAATCATCACTGACAATTGTCGGGCGAAAATAACCAAATCTTTTGTATTCACCCGCTCGAGAAAATCCAACTCAAACAAATTTTTTTTCTTTTGTTCAATGGAAAGAACAATCAATCCCCTTTCCTCCAAAATTTCCGACGCCAAACTTTCCGATTCAGCTTCTACCGAACCTTCGATGAATTCTTCTTCATCAACCTTTTTCGCGCGAAAATTATATATTGGCATAATGAAAACTTTTTATTCTTCTTCCACTTCCTTGCTCACGCGAAAAACTTCTTCCAGCGTTGTAATTCCTTGCAGAACTTTCAACAATCCGTCTTGCAACAAAGTCACCATTCCGATCTGCTCCAATTCCTCTTTCATTTCCGCGTGTTTCATTCCTTCGGCGATTATCACTCGCATTTTCTCTGTAATCGGCAATGCTTCGGCAATTACAACTCTGCCGGAATAGCCGGTTTCCTTGCACGCCGGACAGCCTTTTCCGCGATATCCCAGAAATTTATCAGCATGCAGATCAATTCCTTCAGGCAAACTCTTTGCCGGAACTTTCAATAATTCATTTCTGATTTTCTCCGCCGTATCAGCCGGAATTTCATAAGATTCTTTGCACTTTGAACAAATACGGCGGCTCAATCTCTGTGCGATGATCAAATTAATGGTTGATGACAGCAAAAACGGCTCGACTTTCATGTCAATCAATCGGGGAATCGAACCGACAGAATCATTGGTATGCAAAGTGGAAAACAACAAATGTCCGGTCAAGGCCGCATGCACCGCCATTTCCGCTGTTTCGCTGTCGCGAATTTCGCCGACCATGATAATATCAGGATCTTGGCGCATCAAAGCGCGCAAACCCGACGCAAAAGTGAATTTAACATCAGGACGAATTTGAGATTGATTTACTCCGGACAAATTATATTCTATCGGATCTTCCAGTGTCGCGATATTTACGCCTTCCTTGTTCATCTTGCTCAAAAGCGATGACAAAGTGGTTGATTTTCCCGATCCGGTCGGACCGGTCACCAATATCATGCCGAATGTTTGTTTCAACGCTTCATCGATAATTTCCCGAATAACGAGGCTGAATCCCAGCTGTTCCAGCGTCAAGGTTTTTCCTGACGTATCGAGCAAACGCAAAGTCGCTTTTTCTCTTCCCGAGAGAGGCATGATGGAAACGCGCAAATCAAAATGAATTCCCGGCGCTTCATATTTAAATCGTCCGTCTTGCGGAATTCGCGTTTCATCGATTTTCAGATCAGACAAAACTTTAATTCTCGAAATAACCGAATCGTAAATGTAAGCCGGCAAAGTTAAAACAGTTTGCAAGACGCCGTCAATGCGAAATCTGACGCGTCCGGCCTTGCCGTAAGGTTCTATGTGAATATCAGACGCGCGACTTTCTATCGCGTGCTTCACGATCATGGCAACTATTTTTGACACCGGCGCGCTGCGAATGACTTCTTCGATTTTTTCGGTTGACACCGGTCCGGCTTCAATCTCTTCCAATTCTTTTTCTTTTTCCACTTCAGTCAAAACCGTTTTCACTTCCTCTCCGAACGCTTGATACTTTCGAATGGCTTGCTGCCAGCCGGGAACGGAGCACAGATAATAACTGACATCAAATCCTTTTCCCGCGGCCCAAAAATCAATTGATTCCCGCGCATTGTAATCATCAGGATCGGACAAAGCTATTTTCAAATTTTTTCCATCCTTGGCAAAACAAATCGAAAAATGCTGTTCAGCCAGATTCAACGGCAAAGTAATCAGAGCCGCTTCATCTATTTGTTCTTTCAATAGATTGACATACGGAATGCTCCAAAATTCAGATTCCATTTCAGCCAATTTTTCCGCATCGACAAATCCGCCGTTAACCAAAACTTGGCGGATATTTTTTTCTTCCACCGTATTTAACAATTCCTTCATTTCCTGCGCTTGCGGCTCGCGAATTATTTCTCTCTTCTGCAAAAATTCCAATAATTTTGTTTGATTTTTTGTTATCATTATTCAATATTCGTTTTAGCTGATACAAACGGATTTTCTTTTTCAATCGGTTCTATTTTCAACGGCCAATCGCCGAATTTTTCCAAACTTCTATAAACATCATTGGCTGAAAGTTTTTCTTCAATTTGCTGAAATCCTTTTTGATTTCCCGCGACCAGGAGAGAACTGGCGTCAACTCCGTTCGAAATTTCATCCGCGCGCCGAAAATAAAACAAGTCAGAGAGAATCAGACCGATTACTATCGCGAAAATAAATATAATTAAAGTTGTTGCGCTTTTTTTCCCCATATTTCTCTTACGGTTCCAAATAATATGTGTTAACGCTCAGATTGAAAGTTTTTGATTCAGGCGAATAAACGATTGACTGCACATCCATCAGCCGCAAATTTTTTTCCATATCATTCAAATAACTTTTCAAAGTAAAATAATCTCCTCCGCTCAGATTCATATTTAAATTCAACTTCTTTATTTTCGCGGGCGCGCCTTCTTCCGTTTCCATTGCCGCATCCTCAGCCACATTGATCATATTCATGAACAAATTGTTTTTTTCCGCCATCGCTTCCAATTGCAAAAAAATATCAGGCAAATCTTTTTCCTGCGGCAAAATTTCCAATATTTTCTGCCCGGTGGCGGCCATCGCCTCGGGATCGATTTTCACCGCTTTCAATTTGTCCAATTCCTGCCGCTTTGTTTCCAATATTTTTTCCTGCCGTTGATTTTCTTCTCTCAGCGCGGTTATGTCATTGCCGTAAAACATGACAAGCAGAAACGCGCCGACAATTATCAGAACCAGAAAAACAATCAACACTATGGGCTGATACATCTTTATGAAAATTTCCGCGTTTGCCGAAAAAGCGCTCTTTTTTTTCGAGCTTTTTTTGACGGCCGCTGAATTTATCGGCGCGCTCTTGAGATTCAATTTATTTTCCATCGCATTATCAGCCATAATTATTTTATGAGGCTTTTGTCTTTTAACATCAGAGAAATCGCGAACTGCACTTGCGTTTCCGGCGCTTCTTGCGATATCGGCGTTTCCGCTGTTTCCGGTTGCATCATTGTCACTGAATTAATTTCCACCGACTGCGCAAAATCAGCATTCTCAAACAAATAAAGCTGCTCCGCCGCGTCGCTATATTTATTTCCGACAGCTGAAAGCAAAATCCGTCCGCTGTCTTCCGCCACAAAATTCGTGTACAAAACATTTTCCGCAGTATTATGCTCGAGCGCGTCAAAAATTTTCGTCCAATAAACATGAGAGTTCAGCAATTCTTCGAGCGCCATTGCTCGCTTTCTCAGCCTTTCGGCTTGCGATTGCTCGTCATTGAATGAAACCAATTCATTTTCCAATTCCTTGACCGACTGTTTCAAGGCTGACTCTTGATCGAGCAGCTGCATTTTGTAAATTTTTATTCCGACAAATCCGGCGGCAAACAAAATCACCAATATCAAAACTATTGTTAACAAAGATTTTAATTTCTCCCAGAAATTTTTGTTCAATGTTTGTTCGAAATTCGCTGAAATCAAGTTCACTTCAGCGCCCGCTTCTCCGACCGGAACAATCGGCTTTTTCCGCAAATATTCCATTACTGTCGGCGGTTTTTCGATTTCTTCGAATTTATCGCTGTTTTCTTTTATCACTCTCGTTCCTTGCAATCTTTCTTCTTTTTGTATTTCCGGAATATGCAGGCGAAAAGGAATTTTTTCTTTCGGCTGAACCGGTTTTTTTTCCATTATCGGCTTTGGCGCAATCGGCTTGCGTTCAACCGGTTGCGGCGGTTTAACTTCAACCGCCGGTTTCAGCGGAATCGGTTTGCGTTCAATCGGCGGTCGCGGCGGAATAATCGGCTGAACCGGTTTATGTTCAATCAACGGTTTTGGCGGAGCAATCGGCTGAACCGGCTTTTGTTCAATTATCGGTTTCGGCGGAGCCGCTGCCGGCTTTTCCGCCGGAATTTCCACGCCGAATGTTATTTCATCGCCAAGTTCTTTTTCAATATTGTCTTCAACCGCTGTTTTTTCCATTTCCTCCGGCTGATGCAATTTAAAACTCGGCAAAGGCCGGGTTCCCTTTGCTTTTATCTTTTCCGCATTTTCCTTGTCTTTGTATTCTTGCGGAAGCAAGCTGACGCCGTTTGACATGAAATTTTATTTTTATTTTTTATTCGATATCGCGCATTGCCAAGCCGATGGCCGTGGACAATCTCTGTCCGACCGAATCGAGAGCGGGCTGCAATTCTTCCGGATAAATTACGCGCGCCCACGGATTGCCCACAAAAGTTCTAATATTCAATTTCTCGGTAAAATATTTCGACAGATTGTACAATTTCGCCGAACCGCCGGATAAAATCACTCTCTCAATTTTTTTATTTTTGTTGTCAGGCTGTTCCAAATAAAAATTAATCGTATATTGCACTTCATTCAAAATCGCCTGCATCGGCCGTTCGATCACCGGAGGCAGAGTTTCGCCGGGTGCGAGCTCGCCGATATTGCTCTCCAGATCGCGTTTGAATTGCTCCGCCTGTTCGAGAGTTATTTTCAATGTATTGGCGATTCCTTTTGAAATTTCCAAACCGCCTACGCCCAAACTGCGCGACAGCAATGGAATGGAATTTTCAATAATCGCAATGTCGGTATTGACCGCGCCGATATCAACCAATGCGACAACAGATTTGTCTTTTCCGACCAGAGAACGCGCGAGCGCGAATGATTCTGTTTCCAGACTGATCAGATTCAAACCCGCTTTTTTGAAAATATCAATAAATTTTTGCACCACTTCTTTGGCCGCGCCGGTCAACAAAATTTGCAGATGCTTTACTTTTTCCTCTCCGCTTCCGGCCTTTGTCATCAGATCTTCGGAACCCAGAACTTTCCAATCCAAAATCATTTCTTCCAATGGCAACGGCAAAACTTTTTTCGCTTCCCATTCGACGGCCGCGGTTATTTTTTTCGTTGACGACAAATCTTTTCTCGCGATTTCCGGCAGAGAAATGATGGCGGTAAATACGGCAGCCGCCGGCAGAGCGGTAATGGCCTTTTTCGTCACAACCCTGCTTTGCTGCGCGATTTTTTTGATCAATTCCGATGTTTTATCCGGTTCATCAATCAATTTCACATCACCTGACAGAGATCTTTCCAAATATCCGTAGGTGACGAGCTGAGCGCGGTTGTTGTTGTTCGCCAATTCCACCATTTTGATGCTGCTTCCGCCGATATCAATACCGAGGAAACTGTTCTCACCGCCTTTTTGTCCTGTAAATAAAGCCATATTTTATTGTTTTTAATATTGAAAATTATATTAATGACTAACGATTTTTTTTGCTCCTGCCGGAGGGGCAACATTCAAAACCTTCACAACGATTGCGGCGTTTATATTATTTAAAATAAATTAACGATGAATAATCCAATTATTCAAGTTTATTATACCATTTTTCCCAATCAAAGTCGTTTTATTTATCCCCAAGCAAACGAATCGCGCGGACGGACGAATAACTAAAATATTTTGTAAAGACGCATGGCCATGCGTCTTTACAAAATATTTTCGTTATTCGTCGCAATTACAACGCGTTTGATTTAAACGAAACGCACGAATGAACGAATTTCGCATTCCGCGGCGTAAAGACGCATTGAAATGCGTCTCCACACCGCGTGGTGCGTCGTGATTCGCCGTGTGATGCGTCATAATTTATCGCAACGCATATCATTATTCCCAAATCGGCAACGCCTTTCCAATATCCGCAAATCCGGCCGGCGAATTCGCCAACGCTCGTCCGTCATAAATGATTAATTCCGCCGGTTCTTCCCGGCTGAGATCCATGAAATTTCGCTGAAATTCGAATTTTCGCGCCGCGAGCGCGCCGGAAACAAACAATTGTTTGTCATTATTTGAATTTGTTCCCGTATAAAAAGTATTTTCCGCAAAAACAAATCCGACGAATCGCTCCACTTCCGGATCAATGTAAACATTTCCGCCCGTTCCGTCTTCATTTTTCAAAACCAACCAGCCGACTGACGCCAAATTTTTTATTTTTTGAAACTGCGCGGGCGAATAAGAAACATTTCCGGTTATTCGCAAATCCCCGCGAACAATAATCGTGCCCGCTCCGCTCGATTCTCCGTTGCCGTTCTGAAAAACTTTGTCCGAGACTTCCAGATCATGATCGGAAAAATAAATATTTCGATTCAACACGCTATCGATTTCCGCTTGATTGTTTATATTTTTCACTTTTCCATATTGACCGGCGAATATTCCTTTCAAATCAATCGAGCCCAGACTGCCGTAATATTGATTTTCTTGCCTGGGAATTTCAAATGCGTCCGCATTTTCATCGATCCAGCCGGAGCTCGGCTCGCAATCGCCAGTCTCCTCGCATTCGGATGAAAAATGAACGATCGCGCCATTGCTTTGCAATAAATAAGTCGCATTGTATTTTCCGGCCGGCGCTGTCGGCTGATACAATGAACCGATTCCTTCGGCAGAGTAAATATCTCCGCCGATTGTTTGCAAATACGGCGGATTGATTTTTGATTTATCCTGTTCCGGATGAAATTTCAGCCAGCCGAATCCCGTATTGTCAGCATCGCCGTTCCAGCCCCAGCCGAGCAGAACATTTTTGGCAAAATCAACCGCAACGCCGAAAGAATAACAGTCAGCGCAACTCTCGCAAACATTATTTTCGCAATTACCGCAAGCGGAACAAATCTCAGCGCTTCCGCCGAAATCTTCCCGCGCAAAACAAAAGCCGCAAGTTTCCGCCGAATCATCTTTCAATCTCGCGCAATTTTTGCAATCCGCTTTTGATCCGGAAATTTCTTTTCTTTCTCCCCTCAATTTCAACCAGCCATTTTCATTTAAAACCGTCCAATTCGCCCATCCGGAAATCATTCCGTTTTCATTGATTTTCGCGCTCGGCTTTTCATTGTCAGGACTTTTCGCCAATCCCGCGTCTTCGCAGGCTGAACCGAAACAAAGCCAGCCGCCGTTTTCCGAATATCCCCAGCCGGATATTTCTCCGGAATTTTTGTCATAATCAATGCCATAATCGGAATTGGCGCATTTGTTTGAAATTCCTTGATTGTAGCAATTCAAAGAAACCCAGCCGATATTTTCCGACCAAGCCCAGCCGTTAATCTTGTGATTCTTGGCGGCGGAAACATTCAAATAGCTAAAAGCGACAAAACAACTTGCCGCCAAAATCAAAATTATCAATCCCGCGATTATTTTCCTGTGCATAAATTCACTTTCATTATATCACAAATCCAAACTTTTATTTTTTCGCGTTATTTAAAATTGAAAAAAGATTTCCGATCGAGCGAACCGAAAATCTTTAATAGCAAATTCTTCAATATCTCCAATCTTTACAAATCCTCCATAACCGCTTCGCCTTCGATAAAGTCGGACGGCAAATTCAACTTCTCAAAATAATCAACCATTGAAATGCAAGCGAATTTTTCAGTGGAATAATGAGTGCCGCCGAAAATATTTATTCGATTTTGTTTCGCGAATTCATGCGCTCCTGCGGAATGCTCGGTTTTCGCGCTAATGCCGGTGACAAAAACATTCACGCCCGCTTTTGCGACTTCATCCAACATAACAACATCATTTCCTCCGCCGGCGATGATGGCGACAATATTATTTTTAATTTCATCATCTCCGTAATTATAAAAACCGACTTCATGTCCGACAGCCTCCTGAAATTTTTTTCCAAACTCTTGAACCGTGGACAAATCCGATTTTCCTAGCACTCCGCTCAATCCTCCGCAATAAGGCGCAAAAGGTTTCTCCGCTTTTATGTCCAGCGCTTTTGCCAAAGTCGCTCCGGTTGAATATTTTCCGAAATTATCCAGCGGAACATGAAAATTAAAAATTGAAATTCGTTGATCCTTGAATTGTTGCAACAGATCCCTATCCATTTGCTGAAAAACATCCGGCGCTTTTCTAATATCCCAGATCGACGGATGATGAACAAAAAGCATCGCGTCTTGCGAATTGTCATTCAAAATTTTTTGCATCACTTCTTTTGTCGGGAAAACCGCAGTGTAAACTCTGTTTATCTCCTCGGAAAAATCGCAAACCAATCCCATTGATCTTTTCCGGAAATTATCGCAAAGAAAATCAGCGACATCATCCATATACTGCGCCCATTCATCGAACATTTCCGGAGTAATAAAATCTTTTTCAAGTTGTTGATATAATTGTTTTGCGTTCATACTTTTTTTATTGAAAAATTATCTTTTATCCAGCGCTTCATTCACCAGCGCGTCCGCTTCTTTATTATTCTCTCGGCGGACATGCTTAAATGTTGTTTTCTTGAATTGCGTCCGCAGATTGTGCAATTTTAAAAATTGCGCCGCCAGCCCGGCGTCTCGCACTCGGTATTCTCCGTTCAACTGTTTTACCACCAATTCCGAGTCAAGAAAAAATTCCAATTCGGTTCCGCCAAGTTCTTTCGCGTGTTCCAGCGCGTGAATAACCGCCTGATATTCCGCGAAATTATTCGTCGCATCTCCGATGCAACGTTTTTCTTTTTTAATTATTTTTCCCGAAGAATCCCTGATAACCACGCCGATCGCCGCCGGTCCGGGATTGCCCCGCGCTCCGCCGTCCGTATAGACAATTAATTTCATAGTTGAATATTATTATTTCCATGATTAAAAACCTACAATGCAAGTGTTCCTATTTGACCTTTTTCATAAAGCTCGCGCGCTTTTTGTTTTACGGTTTCCGAACAGCCGCTAATCAACAAAGTGCCACTCACAATCAAATCATTCGGTAAATCCTCCAGCGCGCAATTTGACGCATTAAGCTCCTCCAAGTTTATCCCGCTCGGCAAACTCTTTATATTTTTATTGCCCTTTATATTTAAAATTTTCGCAATTTCCACTCCCTCAAGGGTTGAAAGAGCGCCCTCTGCCGCATAAAGCGCCTCCAACTTTGTTCCTTTCGGCAAACTCGCTATTTTTTCATTATAATTAATATTTAAAACTTTCGTCACTTCCACTCCCTCCAAAGTTGAAAGAGAACGACCCTCAGCATGAAGCTGCTCCAATTTTGTTCCTTTCTTCAAACTCTCTATATTTCGATTACTGATAATATTTAAAAATTTTGTCACTTCCACTCCCTCCAATGTTGAAAGAGCAGAATGTGTGGCCTGGAGCTTCTCCACACTTGTTCCTTGCGGCAAACTCTTTATTTTATTATTAAAACAAATATTTATACTTATTGTCACTTCCACTCCATCCAATGTAGCGAGTTCACTGCCTGAAGCATCTAACTTTTTCAGTTTGATTCCATCAGGTAAAGCCGCCAGATTTTTCGTTTCGCTTATGTCCAATGAATCAACTTGCAACTTCCCGGGTAAATATGAAACCGCGGTTCCAGATAAATCCAACTTAGTCCTTCTCACTTTCACTATTGGCAACTCATCCAAATCAAATGTTTTCTCTATCCATTCTTCGGCATCTTCTCTTCCAAAATCATCGCGCGCCCACACTAGCAATTCTTCATACGCTTTTTCTTTCTCTCTCCGCTCTTCCATCTCCTCATCATTTATTTCCTTGCTTTTCAAAAACTCCAAAATCCGTGCCATTTTCCCGCTCGCTTTTCTCGCAAGAACAAGATTCTGTGTTTTTTCAATATCTTCAAGCGTTTTTCCTCCGAGAATTTGCTTCAACTCGGCTTTCAACTTCTCAAAATATTCTCGCTCAACATTACTCAAGTTCGCTTTCACTGCCATTGATTCGAAATTTTGAGCTTCCGATTTTATTTGTTCGGTCATATTATTTTTTTTATTTTCTTCAAATTTTGCAAACCGACGAACGAAGATTAAGACTTACGACCCAATCAAAATCAAATCCTAAAATTAAGACTAAAATACCACCCTCACCGAGAGACGAACGCCCGCCCTGGCGTAAGCATCGACACTGAAATTGACGAAAACCAACCGACTATCATCCTGAGCCCAAAAACCAAACGGAACGGCGCCGGAAAAAACAGGCAAAGAAACAAAACGCGTCCATGTCTCGCCTATAAAGTCCATCGGCTTGATTTGCACCAATTCAACATCAGTCTCTTCACCTCTTTTAAAAATCAACTCCGAACGAACCGTCTGCGTCGCGGCGTATTCATGCGGATTCATCGCATATATTTTGCTTTCCCCTGTTCGATTTTCATTTAGCGCCTCGAGCGCCGCTATCTGCTGTGCCACTGTTTTGTTTCTTATTTCCGATTTTTGCGTCGGCCTCGTGAGGAGAATATATGGTTTTTCGGGAATATCTGACACCAATAATTCATTTCTCTCATTTATCAACTGATTGAGGTGCTCGCCCACAAGAGATGATTCATCCGCCAATTCTTCTTCTTTATTTAAATTTTTGAATTTCGGCCGAAGCATCTTTATCTGTTTTAGTGTTGTTTCCAGCATTACTCGCTTTCCCGGCATTATGATCGGAATCGCGCCTTCCTTTATTTCTTGTTTAATTATTTCCAATTTTTCCAAACTCATTTTTCCCAATTTTTCCTGCGCCTTTCTCACATCTTCCGCCCACTCAGGCAATCCGCAAGATTCATAAACTTTCGCATTCATATCCGCCAGTTCTTCAAAATTCAATTCATACTTAATCTCCTCCGGCGCGTCCGCTCCGCCGTCTTCGAACGCTTCCGCAAACGGATTTTTCGCGTCTTTTATTATCAATTCTTTTGTTTCAACTTCCTTGCTTTTCAAAAATGATAAAATCTGCCCCATTTTTTTATTGACTCTTCTCGCAAGAACAAGATCCTGCGTTCTTTCAATATCATCAAGCGTTTTCCCGCCGAGAATTTCTTTCAACTCAGCTTTCAGTTTATCAAAATATTCTCGCTCAGCATTGCTCAAGTTCGCTTTCACTGCAAGTGATTCGAGATTTTGCGATTCCGGTTTAATTTGTTCAGTCATATAATTATTAGATGTTATGTTGTTTCAATTATTTTCGATTCAAAGTTTCAAATCCACTATGCGGGCTTCGGGTTCGCATCTTCCGTTCCATTCATTTATCCCCAGCTCCACTATCGCTTCAATTGTATCACCCGCATGAAGAAGATTCAAAACTTTCTGCGCCCGGCCGAACCACATCATTTTGTAAACCCGCGGGCCGTTCTGCCTCACATTCAATCGCAAATGCTGAGATTGGATTCCCAGCGCGTCAAAGGAAACTATCTGCAAATTGGAAATCAGGAAAAGCGGTTTTTCATTTCCTTCGCCATACGGCTCCAGCAAACTCATCATTTTTATCAATTCCAGATCAATATTGTTCAATTCAATTTCAGCGTCAATTTCCAGATTCAAAGCAAATTCCAATTTTTCCAATTCAGCTTCGCTTTGCTTTAACATTTCCATTTTAAATTCCTCGAGCAAATTCATATCAACCAGCGTAAAACCGCAGGCCTGACTGTGCCCGCCGAACCGCGCCAAAAATTGCTTTACCGTCGTCAAACTCTGCGTGATGTTAAAACCTTCGACGCTCCTGCCGGAACCGATAATTCTCCCTTGACTCTCGGTCATTACTATTATCGGCCGGCAAAATTCATCGCAAAGCCGGCCGGCAATGAGTCCGACCAATCCCGCTTCCCAGACAGGATCAAATGCAAATAAAAAATTTTGTTCCTCAGCAATCAAAGAAATTTGTTGGCGAGCTTGTTCCACCGCGCTTTCTGTCATCTTCTGGCGGGTTTCATTATTTTTTTGCAATTCCTCCGCCAATTCTCCAGCGCGAATCGGATCTTCCGCTGTCAACAAATCAAAAGCCGCCTTCGCGTGCTTCATTCGTCCGGCCGCATTTAAACGAGGCGCGATTTGAAAACCGATGGTAAAAGAATCGATTTTTTTGTTTCCGATCATTTCCAAAAGTTTTTGCAAACCCGAATTTCTTGTTTTTCCGAGAACAACCAATCCCCATTTCACCAAAATCCTGTTTTCATCAATCAACGGCATAACATCAGCCACTGTTCCGATCGCCACAATATCGAGCAGCCATTTCTTGAAATTATCCGGCGTTGTTGAAGTAAAATACGGCGCGGTTTTCTCTTGATCATGCAACAATCCTTGCACGACTTTGAACGCGACTCCTGCGCCGGACAAATCCCGAAACGGATAACCGCTGTCTTGCGTTTTCGCGTCAATGATCGCGAACGCTGACGGCAAAATTTCCAATGGTTCATGATGATCCGTGACAATTACATCAACGCTCGCTTCATTCAAAAATTTAATTTCATCCACATTGGTAATGCCGCAATCAACCGTAATCAACAATTTACAACCCTCGAGCGCGAACCGCTCGACATTTTCCATTTTCAATCCATAGCCATCCAATTCGCGATGAGGAATAAACGCACTGACATCAGCCTGAAGAAATTTCAATGTTTTGAAAAGAATGGCCGCGCTGGTTACGCCGTCAGCATCATAATCGCCGTGAATAATTATCTTTTCTTTATTTTCAATCGCCAGCCAAATTCTGTCAACCGCTTTTTTCATGTCCCTGAACAAAAAAGGATCATGCAAAGATTCATAATCAGGATTGAAAAAAAATTCCGCTTCGGTTTGATTTTGTATTCCTCTGTTATATAATAATTGTGCAACCAAAGGATGCAATCCATTGAATAGTTCGATAAACTCTGACGGCGCCGATTCATTTAATTTCCATTTTTTTTCCATAAGCGACTTGTTAACCTTTAACTGAGCGCGCTTATCAGCTTTAAATCTGCAGCCAATAAACTAATAACCATTTTACACTTATTATGAAAAAGGCTCAAAAATTCGTGTGGACAGTGACAGTTGTCATTATCATCATTTCCATGGTTTTCTGGACAATGAGTTTTATTTTCTAGATCGCCAACAAACTTTATTATCGCAAAAACAAGGCTTCTCTTGACGGAAACTTTGTTTTTTGTTAGATTTCTATATCAGGTTGCAGTCCGGCAAAAGGAGGTCGACCATGGATTATCCATCTGTAAAAGAAGGCCGCAAGTTGGAAAACTGGGTAAAGAAAGATGGGGCGCGCCATAACGACGGTTGGAGCGGGGCAACATACTTTTTCGTGGTCGGAAACAAACGCATTTTTGAAGAAGGAATGCAACTACTGATACTTAGCTTCATGGAAGCCAAGCAGCGAGGAGGGCTGAATTTGTACATTGAAGATGCTGAATCTGCTTTACTTCTGATTGACACCATGCAAAAACATGGCGAGCACATTTCTGACACACTTCAAGAATTTGATCTTTATCTCAGAAATACGCTAAATCCGGCTGCGGAAAAAGCGCAAATTCAAAGACTTTGCTATTTGATTCTAACTCAGCTCTTCCAGCTGTCATTGATGACAAAAGAAGAGGAAGACGACGCGAAGAATCGAAACAAACCCTCACAAAAAAATGAAGATGCGGAAGAAAAAAACCTGAAGCTGATCATGAAAAAAGCGGAAATCCTCGGACGATACTTTTCAAAAAATTTCAGCATCTTGCGCAAGGCGCTCGAGATGAACCGCTAGAAACAAAACGGCCGATTGACGAATCAATCGGCCGCATTTTTTATTTTAATCAAACAATATTAATCGCAACATTAGGAATTTTTACATTTATTTTTTAATTAATCCGAAATGGCAGGCGGGTGCAACCCGCCTCTACGTAAAAATTGCGAATCACCGTTTAATCACCGCAAGAAACGCTTCCGGCGGAATATTCACTTTGCCTTTTCCGAACGCCATCATTTTCTTTTTTCCCTTTTTCTGCTTTTCCAATAATTTCTGCCGTCTCGTCCAATCTCCGCCGTATAATTTCGCTGTCACATCTTTGCGCAAAGCGGAAATTCTTTCCGCCGCGATTATTTTTCCGCCGATGGCTGCCTGCAATTTTACCACGAACTGTTGTTTTGGAATTGTATCTTTTAAATTTTGCACTATTTTCTTTCCGATTTGAAATGCCATGTCCTTGTAAATAATCGTGGAAAAAGCTTCCACCATTTCATCGGCAACCAGAATATCCATTTTTATCAATTCAGCGCGCGCATAACCGAAAAAATCATAATTCATCGACGCATAACCCGAGCTGACTGTTTTCAATTTGTCATAAAAATCAACGATCAACATTGCGAGCGGCATGCGGTAATGCAAAATCACGCGCGTGGGATCGATAAATTCCGTGTTCAAATATTCACCGCGATTTTCCTGCACCAAACTCATGATATTTCCCAGATAATCCTTTGGACTGACAATATCAACATTCATGATCGGCTCTTCCATGTGATCGATCTGACTCATGTCCGGAAATTCATTGGGATTTTTTATAATGTACGCGTCATCAGCCACAATCTGCTCCTTCCTGATCTGCGGTTCTATGGAACTTCCCGGCTTCAACACAACCTTGTAGGCAACGCTCGGAACAGTCACAACCAAATCCAAATCAAATTCCCGGCGTAATCGTTCTTGAAAAATTTCCAAATGCAACATTCCCAAAAATCCGCAACGAAAACCAAAACCCAAAACAGGTGAACTTTCCGGTTCATAAACCAAGGACGCGTCATTTAATTTCAATTTCCCGATCGCTTCTCTCAAATCGCCGTACTCATTGCCTTCTTTGCAAAAAATTCCCGCATAAACCATTGGCGTCGCTTGTTTGTAACCGGGTAAAACCTCGATATTTCCCCGTTCTCTGTACGAAGTAATGGTGTCGCCCACCCGGCAATTTTCAATTTCCTTCAAACCGCTGACAACAAATCCGATTTCACCGGTTTCCAATTTCGGAGTTGAGACCAATGACGGCTTTAAAATTCCCACATCCAAAACTTCCGCTTCAGTGTCAGTTCCGACAATCAATATTTTATCGCCTTTTTTAATCTCTCCGTCAACGATTCTGACATAAGCGACCACTCCTTTGTATTCATCGAAAAAAGAATCGAATATCAAAGCGCGCAAAGGTTTGCCGGGTTCGATTTTCGGCGGCGGAACTTTCTCCACCACCGCGTCCAAAATCGCCTCAATTCCCTGCCCTGTTTTCGCTGAACACAAAAGTATTTCTTCTTTTTTACAGCCGATAAGATTTATCAATTCGGTTGAAACTTTTTCCACATCAGCTGCCGGCAGATCGATTTTATTTATCACCGGAATTATTTCCAATCCCTGCTCAATCGCCAAATACAAATTCGCCAAAGTCTGAGCCTGAACGCCCTGCGCCGCGTCAACCAAGAGAATTGCGCCTTCGACTGCCGCGAGCGAGCGGGAAACCTCGTAAGAGAAATCGACATGACCCGGCGTATCTATCAAATTAAGTATATATGCGGACTTCGCGGACTGCGCGGACTTTCTCGCTCTATCGTAAATGAATCGTTTAAATTCGACGTCTGTTTTTGAAAAATTGATTAATACTAGAACTTTGTATTCAGAACCTTTTAAGTAGGATTGGCATTGTGAATTTTCTCTTTCGCCGATAAAGGGTAATGATTTCAGTTCGACGATTACTTTGTTTTCAATGATAAAATCGGGGCGGTAAACTCCGATTTTTTTGTCATCGTAAAAAACTTCAATCGATTTTTCACTTTCATACAGCAAACCGAGTTTTTTGAATTCCGCTTCCAGCGCTTTCTGATAAATTTTTTCTTTATGCCCCAACCCCAAATTTTTCTTAACATTAAAAGCGGCTCCCCTTATTTTATAAGTAAGATCCTCATAAAGTAATTTTGACTCATTCTTATTCTCACAAATCCGAGTCATATAGTTCATTTGGACAGGCTGTAGTTTGATTGTAATCCCTCTTTCACGCTCCAAATCCATGGAATCAAGAAGCTGAGCTTTCATGTGCCGCTTTTCCACTGTTTCGGTGAATTCCAAAAAACGGTCAGCCAAAGTTGACTTTCCGTGGTCAATGTGCGCGATAATGCAAAAATTTCTTATATTATTCATATTTTATTATTAAGCAGGAAAACAATCTATTGTTTACCTTGCTCCATGTTCACGAAAACCTTCTCACATAATATGTTATTTTGACCAAAAAATCAATAGAAAAAAATTGTCCGCCAAATCCACATAAAAAAAATCATCAACATTGAAGTTGATAATTTTCAGTTCCTTTATTTCTCGATAATGGATTCGTCTTTGACGCGCACGCGCTTCAATAATCTCGCGCGCAAACTGGCGATCAATATCGACAATTCTTCGATTTTCAAAAAATATCCGACCAGCAAAAAAACAATCGCGCCGGCAATCGCCGAGAACGCGCCTTGCATTAAAATTTCTCCGAAAGTATTCAAATCGCTAAAAGAGCCGATCCAAGATTTTACTTGCTGTATCACAACGCCCATTGCCAGAGACGCGACTGAAATTTTGAACAATGAACGGATAATTCCCTGCTGTCCGATCTCCTCGATTTTTATTTTCAACATTACAAACGACAAAACGAAATTAACAATCGCCGCGACCGAAAAACCGACTGCCAAACCCAATACTCCGATTTTTCTTATGAGATACAAACTTAAAATCAAATTCACCGCCACGCTCGCAAAAGAAATTATAAACGGAACGAGCGTATTTTTCGCCGCGTAAAAAGATCTTGTCAGCAGAGGAACGAGGGATTGCGCGAACAAACTCATGGCGAAAATTCCCAGAGAATTGGCAGTCAAGACAGTATCGCTCCAATCGAATTTTCCCGAGCCCAAAATTATTCTCACCACTTGAATTCTGAGAATGATCAGCGCGACGGAAAAAGGAATAATGAAAAACATTATTTGCTTGAAAGTTTTTATAAATATTCGATTGAATTCATGAAAATCTTTTTTGGCGAAATATTGCGACAAAGTCGGAAAAGCGGCCACGGCAAACGAAATTCCGAAAATTCCCAGCGGAAAACTTTGCAAATTATTGGCCAGATTGAAAATCGCCAGACTGCCGGCAGTCAGAGTTGACGCCAAGATCGTTATCACTATCAAATTCAATTGATTGGTTGCCATTGACAAGACGCGCGGACCGGTCATTTTCAATAATCTCAAAAAATTATTGTTTGTCGGCAGCCAGACAAATTTGTACCGCCAGCCAAGATTTCTTGCCGCCGGTATTTGCACCGCCAAATGCATTGCCGCGCCCAAAATAACGCCGGCCGCCAAGCCGTAAACTCCCCAAATGTCAGTGAAAAAAAGCGCTCCAATTATAATTCCCAAATTATACAGGACAGGCGCCAGCGAAAAAACCAGAAAGCGTTTGAATGATTGCAAAATTCCGCCGAATACCGCGCTCAAACCCAGAAGCACGGGACTCAAAAACATCAATCTGGTCAAGTTCGCGGTTGCGGCCAATTTTTCCGGAGAAAAACCGGGCGCGATTTTTGAAACCAGAAAAGGAGCGAACAGCGCCAAAAGCGCTCCGCTCACGATCAAACAAACGCCCAAAATATTCAAAATATTATTAACAAAATTCCAAGCCGGCCGGTTGTCTTTAAAATTTAATTTTTCCTCATCTCTGAGCAATTCGACAAAAAGCGGAATAAATCCGGCTGACAGCGCGCCCAATATCAGCAAATTGAAAATCAAATCCGGAAACTGAAAAGCCGCATAATAAATATCCAGCGCGTCGCCCGCTCCGAATCTCGATGCCAATACGCGATCGCGCAAAACTCCGAGCAATCGGCTCAGCAAACCTGCCGCGGCAATGACAGCCGCGGCAGAAGTTATTGAACTTGATTTATTAAAAAATTTTTTGAACATTTTTTTAAATAAATGTTTTTATTTATTGGCGATCAACCGAGCGATCATCAATTCTTCATTTGTCGGGATCACCAATGATTTGTATTTATTTCGCAGACCGCGCATAATCAAATCTCTGATATCTTTGTTTCGCTCGCCTATTCCGGCGGTAAAAACAATGGCATCGACTTTTCCCAGGATCGCCACGTAAGCTCCGATATATTTTATCACTCGATAAAAAAACATTTTCAAAGCCAATCGCGCCAAATATTTTTGTTCATTGGAAAATTTGATGCTCGCTTTGTATCCGCGAATTTTATATCCGCTGGCGAGCATAATGTCGCGCATGTCTTTCAATCCGGAAACGCCTTTCAATCCTGATTGAAAATTGAATAAATCATTCACTTCGTTCGGAGTCATTCCTTCTTTCAACAAATAAAACGCAATCGCCGGATCAATGTCTCCGGTTCGAGTTGACATCATCAATCCTTCGAGCGGAGTGAATCCCATGGAAGTGTCAACTGATTTTCCGGCGCTGATCGCAGTAATACTGCATCCGCTGCCCAAATGGCAAGTAATTAAATTCGCTTTTTTCTTCTTCAATTTCTTTTCCGCTTGCAAAGCGACATATTGATGGGAAATACCGTGAAAACCATATCGCCGTATGGATTGCTTTTCATAAAATCTATAAGGCAATGGATATAAATAAGCGTAATCAGGCAAAGTCGAATGAAAGGCAGTATCAAAAACGGCAAAGTTCTTCGCTTGCGGCAAAACTTTCATGCATGATTCAATGCCCGCGATATTATTCGGATTGTGCAACGGCGCCAGCTTGTTGTAATTTTTCAATTCAGCGACAATTTTTTTCGTGAGCAATGTCGGCTTGATGAATTTTTCTCCGCCATGAACCACGCGATGCCCGATTTTTTTAATGAGAGAAAAATCAATTCGGTTTTCCGCCAGCGCGTGCAAAAGTCCTTTGATCGCGTCAGTGTGATTTTTCACGCTAATCATTGTTTTCTTTTCGCTTTTCCCGAATTTAAAATCCATAAACGATCCGGAAAGTCCGATTCGCTCGACAATGCCACCGGCTTTTTCCCGCAATAATTCATCAAACAATTTAAATTTCAGACTGGAACTTCCGGCGTTTATTACCAATATATAATGTTTCGACATATTGCGCGCGGATTAATTTACAAAATTATTATTCCATAATAATTCCAACGCTTTCTCTCTCGAGTCCGGCGGCATTCGCTTCATCTGTGTCAACATGCATGGCCGCGTCAAATTCCTCATTAACGCGCACTTCCACCTGATCGAAAATCAAAGCTCTCTGTCCTTCGACGGCAACTTTTAAATTTTGTCCGTTGCTGACATTCAATTTTTGCGCTTGCGTCGGATTCAGATGGATATGCCGTTTGGCGACAATCACGCCTTCTTTCAATTCCACTTCTCCCGCCGGTCCGACCAATTTTATTGAACCTGAACCGATAATCTTGCCTGACAATCGTATCGGCGCCTGTACGCCCAAAAAATAACTGTCGGTCCTAGAAATTTCCACTTGGCTGTTGCCTCGGCACGGACCCAGGACACGCACATTTTCGAGCTGTCTTTTCGGTCCGACCAATGTGACAACATCGGTGCTGGCGAACTGTCCCGGCTGTGATAATTCTTTTTCCACCTGCAAAACATAATTCTCCCCGAACAATTGTTCCAAATCTTGCTGTGTCAAATGCACATGTCGAGCGGATACTTCAATCTTAATTTCTGGCATATAATTCATCTGAAATTATAAATTAAAGGCAAAAAAATTTCACCTTTGATTGATAATTTTTTTATTTTTTCAAACTTATATACATAATACCACAATTCAACCAAAACAAAAAACGGCAGTGCGCAATCCGCCGCTTTATCAATTACAATTTTATTTTCATCAATCCGTTTTGCGCGCCGACGCGGTACAAAACATGAGCGCTGTTGCGAATGCCGAGCTGAAGCGCTCGGGAAAAATTTTCCCAACGAATCATTCCGGCGATCAAGCCCGAGGAAAAAGCATCGCCCGCGCCCACTGTGTCAACAACTCTTTTCGTTACCGCCACAGACGGATAATAATGATATTGTCCCAACTCATCCACTGCGAAAACTCCTTTATTTCCTTTTGTCACCACAACTTTTTTCGCGCCCGACCGGCTCAATTCTTTCAATAAATAAACCGGCTTGTTCAATTGCGACTTTTTCGCTTTTTTATTCAATCGAGAGACAAGATCAACCGCTTCTTCCAAATTCAATATCAATATTTCCACAAACGGCAAAAACTTCAACAATGTTTTGTAATCTTTCAATTGCAATAAGCCGGGATTCCAAGCTATTCGAGAACCTCTTTTTACTTGCCGCGTTATTTTTTCAAATTCAGCTTTCCAATTTTTGTTTGTCAATGCGGAAACATAAAACCAATCAGTCTTGAATTCATCCAGATTCTGAGCCCTGACAAAATCGCTCGCTCCCTTGAAAGAAAAAACAACATGTTCCCTGGTCTTGCTTGACGAGAGAATGATGGAAAAACCGGTTTTTTCTTTTTTCAAAATTTCTATGAGCGCGGTATTTATTTTATTTTTTTTCAAATAGCTGTAAAATTCTTGTCCCACCTGATCCGCGCCCAGCATAATCATCGGAGAAACTATAATGCCGAAATTATTAAGACCGACCGCCGCATTGGTCGCGCCTCCGCCGTAATTGACAAAAACATCGCTGATGGAAAATTTTCGGCCGGCTTCTATATTGAAAAAATTTTTCAAATTCTTCTTGTCCGCAACCAACGCGACATCATCACTGTGAAACATGATGTCTTTCAACGCGCTGCCTATTGTCACGACTTCAAATGATTTCATACTGACTTTTTATTTTTGTTTAAAAACGCAATCCTGCAATTATAATACCACAATAAAAATTTTTGCGCATCAATTTAATTGAGGACAACTTTTTAAACTAACCAGAATCAAATCCATTCCTTCACAAATCTACAAAGCAAGTTTTTCGATTTGACCGCGCGCTTGCAGTTCACGCGCTTTTTGTTTTACAGAGTCAGCACAACCACGAACCCACAATTCACTATGAACAATCAAATCATCCGGCAAAGTCTCTAAACCGCTATCCATTGCATAAAGGTCTTGCAAAACCAAACCGTCCGGCAATATTTTTATTTTTTTATTACCACCTATATTTAATACCTTTCTAACATAAATATTTTCCAATGTCGCAAACACGCTCTTTCTGGCAAAAAGTTCATCACAAACCATTCCAGCCGGCAATCTGGTTAAATTTAGCGTATAACTAATATTCAATTCGCGCATCTCCAAAAACCGTGGCAAATATGAAACATTAGTTCTACTTAAATCTAAAACGCCTCCTTTTACTTTCATTCTCGGAAATTCCGCCAAATCAAATGTTCTCTCAATCCATTCCTCCGCATTTTCCTTTTCCACATCATCCCTCGCCCATTCCAGCAATTCTTCATACGCTTTTTCTTTCATCTCTTCATCATTTATTTCCTTGCTTTTCAAAAATTCCAAAATCTGTCCCATTTTTTTGTGTACTTTTCTCGCCAGAACCAAATCCTGCGTTCTCTCAATATCATCAAGCGTTTTCCCGCCAAAAATTTGCAGTAGCTCGGCTTTCAGTTTTTCAAAATATTCGCGCTCAACATTGCTCAGATTCGCTTTCACCGCCATTGTTTCTAAATTTTGATTCTCCGGTTTCATTTGTTCAGTCATATTATTATCATTTATATTTAGACAACTTCATAATTCTACAAACCAAGTTTTCCTATTTGACCGCGCTCTGTCAATTCGCGCGCTTTTTGTTTTACACGCTCAGAACAACCGCGAACATTCAGTCTCTCGCTGACAATCAAATCATCCGGCAAATCTTCCAAACCGCTCTCCAATGCATAAAGATAATCCAGTTTCATTTCACTCGGCAATCTCTTTATATTTTGATTGTCTCTAATTTGCAAAATTTTTGTCACCTCAACTCCTTCAAGCGTTGAAAGCTCACTCTCCGCCGCGTAAAGCTCTTCCAGTTTCATTCCACTCGGCAACCGCCTTATAATTTTATTGCCCACAATACCTAAAACTTTTGTCACTTCCACGCCCGCTAATGTTGAAATCTCGCTATACGCCGCATAAAGCTCCTTCAGTTTCATTCCGTAAGGCAATGTAATCAAATTTCTTGTGTAAACCATTATTAATGACTCAACTTCCAAATTTTTCGGCAAATATGAAACTTTAGTTTTGCTCAAATTCAATTCGCCTCCTTTTACTTTCACTCGCGGAAGAGAATCCAAATCAAATATCTGCTCAAGCCACTCCTCAGCATTTTCTTTTCTCAAATCATCGCGCGCCCATTCCAACAATTCTTCATAAGACTTTTCTTTCATTTCCTCATCTTTTATGTCCTTGCTTTTCAAAAATTCCAAAATCTCCGCCATTTTCTTGCTCGCTTTTCTCGCGAGAACAAGATCCTGCGTTCTTTCAATGTCTTCCAACGTCTTTCCGTTGAGAATTTGCAGCAGCTCGGCTTTCAGTTTATCAAAATATTCACGCTCCAATTTATTCAAGTTCGCTTTCACTGCCATTGTTTCGAGATTTTGATTTTCCGGTTTTATTTTTTCGGTCATATTATTTTATCTTTAATTTTTCCAAATTTCACAAATCTACAAAACAAGCCCTTGTATTTGACCTCTCTCTTTCAGCTCGCGCGCTTTTCGTTTTACGCGATCCGAACAACCCTTGACAGTCAACACACCGGAAACAATCAAATCATCCGGTAAATCTTCTAAACCACATTCTTCTGCTTCAAATACCTCGACTTTCATTCCTTCCGGCAAGCTTTTTATTTGTTTATTGTGGCGTATACTCAAATACCCCGTCACTTCAACTCCCGCAAGCGTCGCAAGCGAATCATAAGACGCATAAAGATTCTCCAATTTTGTTCCTCTAGCCAGACTCTTTATTTTCTTATTATTATTTATACCTAAAACTTTTGTCACTTCCACTTCGTCCAGATTAGAAAGTGCGCTTTCCGCCGCATAAAGCGTCTGTAATTTTGTTCCCCGCGGCAAACTTATTATTTTCTTATTACCATTAATATCTAATTCCATGGTCACTTCCACTCCTTCCAGCGTCAACAATCCGCTTTCAGCAGCATCCAATTTCTTTAATCTGATTCCGACCGGCAATGCTTTTAAATTTTTTGTTCCTCTTATAATCAATGATTCAATCTCCAAATTTTCCGGCAAATATGAAACTGCGGTTCCAGTTAAATCCAATTTTGCTCCTTTCACTTTCATTCTCGGCAATTCATCCAAATCAAATTTCTCCTCAATCCACTCTTCGGGATTTTCTTTTTCCAAATCATCGCGCGCCCATTCCAACAATTCTTCATAAGCTTTTTCTTTCATTTCTTCATCGTTTATTTCCTTGCTTTTCAAAAATTCCAAAATCTGAGACATTTTCTT